>Ga0208380_1000007_pt1 | contig 97500 bp, 141 predicted proteins | sample CryBogCBE27Jun07_FD_184570 | JGI IMG/M metagenome (GOLD analysis project Ga0208380, IMG submission 184570) | Freshwater microbial communities from Crystal Bog, Wisconsin, USA - CBE27Jun07 (SPAdes) | ecosystem: Environmental > Aquatic > Freshwater > Lake | place: Crystal Bog, Wisconsin, USA... | reverse complement strand
AAACTGATTCTCAGACCAACCGCTTGCCGTCCTATATTCTTTGCCTAGGTCATCCAGTACAAAGAAGGGTACGTTATTAACGCCGGCTGCGTCCCCATAGATGCTGTCTAACTTGAGTTGGACATTTTCATCCATTTCGTCAAATTGAGACTTCTGAAGGCGTAGGAGCTTTGGATAGTCCATAAAGACCCCTACACGTTTTGGAAGCTTTCCAGGTGTTCCTAGGACCTCCCCTGAGATACCCCTAATCAGGCTCTGAAGGGCCGTAGAGGCGAGAGTAGTCTTGCCGTGACCTGGACTACCCACCAGCACTAGCCCAACCCCGCAGTTGGGGCTTCCAAGGCTTTTTACAACTTGGCCGTCTAGAACTTGGTTGACCCAAACCTGTACCATCCTCAATGCTGGAGTATCCTCAAGATCTGAGAACTCCAAGCCAATGTGCTTGAGTGGGATTCCTGAGTTGAGGATCTGCTGCTTGATGCTTGGAGCAATCTTGCTGATATCAAACATTACTTACCTCCAAGTAGTCTCAACATCTTCTCCTGATAGATCAGGTCATCGTCTTCTTCGTGTAGAACGGTCTTGTTCTTTACCTGCGCTTGAATTGTTGGGTAGTAAGCAAAGAAGCGTTGCCACAAAGCTTTGCCCTGACCAACGTTGTGGAGATTGCGAGGATCATTAAAGAACATACGGATTGCTTTCAGTATAGCGTAATGATCTGTGCCTTCGCCAATTTGCTTGTTAATCCAGGTCGAGATGTACTTGCCATTTACTTGGCCCGTCATATTGGGGGCTGCCTTTTCGGCAAGGTCATAGAACTCTGCCAGCAAATCCTGCGTAGTCCAGAGCTCTTCTGGAGTATTGATACGATCTCGACTCTTCTTCTGAGCTTTTACTGGCTTCTTGTATTTTGCGTTTAGGCGAGCCTGACGGTCTTCAAGCTTACCTACAGCGCCAACGATATCTTCGCCCTTCATGATTGCTAGGCGGCGAAGTTGACTCTTGGTTAGCGGAGCTTCTTCTTCGTCTCCATCAAGGTTCCAACCCACTGCTTCCTCCTTAAGGGGCGCTTGCGCCCCCATAGATATAACTTCGTTAGAAGTTATATCTATGTTATTACTAGTATTAGTAGCTATATAGTTGTCTATATACAGGTGCCCTGAAAACCCGGGTTTCACAGAAATCAGCTTTAAAGCCTCATCAGTAAACTTAAGCTGAGAGATCCATTGGTTATTATTTCTGACACGGACGGTCTTGATGTACCTAAAGTCCTTGAGTTCATTTATGGCAGCCTGAAGAGCGTCACGGCCTTCCATGACGTCTTGGCTTTCTCGAAGTTCGTCTGCAGAGATAACCCTACCCTTTTCTGCAAAATGGTAGAACAAAGCTCTGGCCCTAAGCGAAAGCTTAGGATTTGAAATTGGTGTTAACATATTACCCTCCTGCTTATAGTTTAGCGTCTAGGTATACGGTTTGGCAAACCACGAACCGTTCTAGGATTTACTCCCGTAAAAAGTTGCTCAACAAGGTATGACAACGTAAGCCCTAAGAAAGTTGAAGCTAGGGAGTACACAAATAAATATTTTGTCCTTGTATCTAAGTTTAGACAAAACAAAGTAGAAAGTATAAGAGCTGTTAAGCCCCTCCACTTACCGAGATTGATTAGTAGACCTTCCACAGCAGTCAGCAAACATGCTGTGGCTAGTCCAGAGATAATAATTTGTGTCATGCCCTTAGTATACGGGGCGAAGAACTACCCTGTCAATTCCGAAAGCAACAGTGTTGCTATTTCCGCCTGTAGGAGTACAGGAGACAGATATTACTGCGTAAGCAGCACCGACTAAGTTAGAAGCATAATAGGTGGTTCCCAAGTATGCCCAACGATTTGTCTGAGTAACACTTGCAGTAATTGGGGTGTTAGTCGGAGCATTAGTTGTTGCAGTCCAGACAACAGTTCCGGCAGTATTGTAGAAAGTGGTTGTGAGAGTAAACGTTCCTACAGCTGCAGTTTCTGGACGAACTGCTACAGCTAAGTAAAGTTTGGTGTTACCTGGAATATAAACGTTTCCTGTTGTAATTCCAAAGCTAGATCCAGTTCCCGCACTTAGAACTCTTGCATAAGCTTGTCCATGAGAGACGTTGTCTCCAAACAACATTCCTCTTGAAACCTGTCGAGAAAGAGTTGAGTTTACTCCGGTCCAGTTACCTAGGCTTGATTCAAAGGAAGAGTTTGGAACAAGCGACCCTGTAAGATCTGCATATCCCGGCGTACTAACTCCAGAATCAATTCTCCAGGTGTTGCCTAAAGCTACCAGAGATCCAATGCTATTCTTAAGACGAGAAGCCTTAACACTATAGTTATAGATGTAGGTTCCCTTACCGCTGTTAATACTCTGTCGCCTTGCAGACCAAATAGTCTTTGAAGTAGTTAGAGGATTAGGTACAGCAACAGTAGGGCTTGAGGTAACTAGGAACTGATTAGGAACTCTTCCGTATTCAGCCTGAACTGCATCTATGTGGAAGTACGTGCTTCCTGTTCCAGTAATAGTAACCCTACCGGCAGTTGCTCCGGAAGCCAAGGTTTGAACTGTGCTAATTCTTGTCCAGTTAGATGACTGTGCAGCAGGTACTGTAAATGTGCTTGAGCCAATAGTGTATGTGTATGCGGTATTTGCAGCACCACGAACATACGCAGATACCACGACATCTTCTCCACCAACAGATGTGCCAGAAAGATAGTACGTTCCAGTAATTGTTCCAGTAGTCGTGTATGTTACTGTACCCCATGAGCTGCCATCATAAGCCAATGTGTATCCATTATCACTGGAGCTTTTGGTAAGAGTTGTTCCAGTTCCTACAGACCAATCTGAGGTATCGGTTTCAAAAGAGCTATTAGACATTAGGTTAGAGATAACCTTTGTCTCCCAAAGACAGTTGTTGATATTATGATAGGGAGCAGAAGTAGGATCTGCAGGAGTAACCCCGCCATTTCCAGAGTAGTAGTTGTTTACCGTAGAAGATGGTTCTAGCATGGTTGCATCTATCCAGAATGATTGGCCAGTTGTTGCATTAGGGAAGTACACAGAGCACTTAGCTAAAGGCATTCCTGAGTCTTGATCATACTGGGGTGCGATAGCTGTTACGCCAAGTTGGGTAGTGGTTGTGCCGATAGTAGCGTTATTTGTTTGGGTGTAAACAGTAGTTGGGTAGTACTGACCGTTAGCATCAGAGTAGATTGTTCCACCACTAACCGGGATAATAGACTTACCATTACTAGAGGTTTGATAGCTAGGTTGATTAGAAAACTCAATCTGTACATAGGCAGGTTGAGAGGTTGCTGCTGTTATATATGCACTAAAGGTAAAGACAGTTCCAGGATCAACAGGTACCCAGTCACTTACATACCCCACATATACGCTGCTGCTTGCATTAGCGGTAGCAGCTAATTTAGCTGAGTAATTACCGTGAACTACGTTTGTTGTATCTAATGTAAGAGTTCCATTTAAACCTGCCCATGAATGCAGGCTACCTGTAGGGATAAGAGTTACAGAGGACGCTGGACTTTCAAAGTCTGGGTTAGGCAAGTAGTTCTCGCCTTCGCCCCTAATAGCAACGTGGATAGTTCTTGAATCTTCAAAGTACAAAGATTGGTTAGCTACCTTTAACTGGAAGTAGTCAAAAGCATAGTTAGTTGCTGTTGCTGCTGATGGGGTTATAGTCAAGATTACTTTAGCAAATGAAGCGTTAATAGGGGCAGTATTGCCTACCAACCCAGCATATGTACTAAACCTTTGCCAAGCAGTAGATGAGGTTGTTGTAGGGCCAGCCGATGTAGTGCTGATATATAAACCTGTATAGGTATACCAAGCAATTTGGGCAGTAATGGTTGCTGATACCCCGCCAGTTTGATGTGTAATATACCCGCTAAAAATGTAGCTGGTACCGGCAGATACAGGAATTCCATAGGTGGTTACGTCTGCAGTTGAAGAAGGCAAGGACATTGTTACAGGAGTTGTAGACGCTGTGGCTAGTTTAGCATACCCAGTACTTCTAGGAAGAAATGCGGTGTCATAAACCATTGTGGTTGGGTACAGTGTTGCTGGGAAAGAACCTGTGTAGTTTCCGTTAGAATCTTTGGTGTATGTGTTTTGGGTAAAGGTTCCGCTGCTTACGTTCCAAGCCCCAAGAGATTCTTCAAATGAAGAATCATTATAGGTAAGCATAAGGTTAAGACCTGTAGTAACCATGTTTTCTAAGTGTGTTGCCGCAACGGTATAGTTCTTAACGCCAAGAGGTTGACCCCTATAAGAAGAGATAACATTTCCTGCAGAAGCCAAAGATCTATGGTAGCTATCTCCCAAAGATGGTTGATAGGTAAAGCCAAAGTCTAAGATCTTAGGGTAAATAAATGCATTTGGGGTGTAAGAAAAGTTGTTAGAGTTGGCTAATAGTTCGCCCTCTGTCCTAAACAGATCGTACATAAACGCAAACTGCTGCATTACCTTGTAAAAAGTGGTGTTGGTATCGCCGGTGTTACCGGAGTTTGGTACGCCTGTCTGGTCAAGAGACTCGGCGTCATTGAACCAAACCCTTGGGATCCAAGAGGATATTTGAACTAGAGAGTCCTTGTCTTCTACAATTTTTGCGTAGCTGTCTCCACAGAAATGCCAGATAGATCCGTCAAAAACCCAAATAGAATAGCTAGCTTCTTTTCCAATAGAATCATAGTTAATATCTATATAGTTAGCTCCATAACCTAAATATACAGCAGCAGCACCAGTACCGCTAGATGAGTATGGGCCTCCGGCCAATTTAATTCCATCATTAGGGTTGTCTAAAGTACTTGTATAGCTTTTAACAAGCATCCAGTATGTAGGTGCTGGATCTGAAGCGGGCCAGGTAATAGTGCTCCAGTTAACAGATACAGTTCCATAGGTTGTAGCCGTAGCAACAACGTTAGCGTTGTAGTACGCTGTTGTATTAGACGCCGTGCCGTATTTAAACCCAGAGTTATATATCGAGGTATTGTACTTAGCCATTTACTGCCTCCTTAGGATGAAATACCGCCGCTAGCGTTGATGACTAGGTTTGTAGCAGTTAAGAATGGGATCTGATTTGGTGCCAACGATAGGTCACCAGGAAGGACTCCAGCAGAAGGGGTTGAGCCATCTGTACTAAATTGAGTAGGTACAACAGATACTACTCCGCTTACTTGCTGAAGTGTGCTGATAAGCTGAGACACAGGGATGTTTGCTCCAAAGGAGTTATTGCTGTACTCAAATATTCCACCAGTTCCAAGAACAGCCTGGTAGATACCTAATACTACATCTGCATTCTTATATGCTGGATTTACCTTAACAGTCAAAGTTAGGTACACAGGAACATATACAGGAGGAAGAATATTTAGAGTTGTTCCTAGCATGATCTTATCAGTCATGTAGCTAGCTACAGTAGCCTTCAAAGAGTTAGACAGGGAAGTACCTACTACAGAACCCCAAGCGCTGGTAGGAGTTAGGTTAACGACAGTTCCTGCAACAAACGGATCTAATCCGCCTGTAGTTAGTGCGCCGGTAACTGCACTAGAGATTGTAAATGTATTGGCTCCAGTAACTGTAATAGCTTGGCCCTGCAAGTTATATGTGTACGGACGGATTCCTGAAATGTTTACTAGATCGCCTGTAGAAAAGTTGTGTGGATACTTGGTTGTGTATGACACAACTGTTCCTGTTCCACCGCTGCCAGAAGTTCCTACGTCAGTAATAATTGCTGAAGGTAGGCCCGGAGTTGGTGAAGTAGATCCTGCGGAAATCGGTTGGACGTAAAGGTTTACAGAGGTAAAGACATTTGCTGTAGCTGCTGCCTTACCTACGCCAAAAGCCTGCAAGGCAATATTTCCATAGTCAGCTAAAGTTACAGCCCTACCTCTAGACCTAAGAGATGCTTGAATCTTTGTTCTAATCTGATTAAGGTTATCCCCGTCAGCTCCGCCAGAAGCAGCTACTGAGTTTGTAACTGTAAAGTAGGTAGAGACTTGAGGATCTACGTTTCCAGGAACAAAAGAAATTTCAGTAATAGCTCCAGCTAATACGTTTCCTGAAGAACCTACGCTACTCCTATATAGAGAGCTGATAAGTTGTCCAGACAAAGGAATTGCTCCGTTAACCCCATCACCAAACTGAATGTTAAGGGTACCGTCAGCGTTCCTAACCGTAGTAAATACGGTGTCTTTAGGACCTGCCTCTAGTAGGTTATCTTGATATGTCCAGGTATTAAATGCTACTCCCTGCCCTACATAAACATAGATAGAGCTATCAATAACGCCTAGATCAATAATTGTATATGACTGGTTTGCACTACCGTCAGATGTTCCTAAGCTTAAAGGAAGAGCCTGGTTATAGGTGCTGTCAATAAGGTCAGGACGATCCGTATTTACGGTCTTTCCTTCATTAGCGTTTACAGTAACCTGTGCACCAGGCTGAACAGCTGTTGCTGCTTGAGTGGTTTCAAAATAAGCTAGAGAATATGGACCATAGGTAAGTGGGGCGATAACCTGCGTTCCCACAGGAAGGGTAACGGTGTTGGTACTTGTATTTGTAAAGGTTACATTAACTGTTGCTGGTACAGGTCCACTAGGATGGAAGTCATAAAGAGTGGCAAGGTTCAAAAGACTCTGCGTTTGAATAGCGGTTTGAATTGACGTCTCATTAGCAGCTCGGTCAAGGTAGTGAGACATGATGTCGCCCATATATGCAAAGGTCTCTACCAATACGTTACCCAAGTCTGAGTAATCGGTAGGGTTCCAATTGGTACCTGTAGCTGTGGAGATGAGGTTGATTAGGTCGGCCTTTAAAGAGTTAAAGTCTCTTGAGGTATAGTCAATTTGCGTCATGATCAGATTCCTGTTGGTCCGTAGTAGTTAAAGGTAGCAAGGCTAGAAGTTAAAGAGGCAACATCATCATTAGGCAATACAAGGCTTATAGAAACAGTGTCTACGCCTTCAAAGTCAACCCCCGAAACAGTTACCGTAACATCTTTGATGTCAGGGATCCAAGTTTTAATAGCGGACTTAATAGCCTGTGGTATAGCAAGTTTAGCATCATTATCGTTTTCAAACAAGGCAGATGCCCAATTTACTCCATAGGTAGGAAGCATAGGTCTTTGCCCTACGTTGGTGCTCAGTAGGGTAAGAACCCTATCAAGATATACTTTGGTTATGGTTTGGGCCTGATTGACCACACCTGTGTTTGGATCAACGCTATAAGGATAGCTTAGAGCTGCGGTCATGCTTGTACTCCAATCCATACTGGGTATTCAGGGTCCCCAGCAACAAACATAACCCATACAAGTTGCCCTACTTCAGGAACAGTTCTATGAAACGTATGCTCAGGGCGATTTGGGTTAGCTGCTGTACCGGCTGTAGTTCCCGGAGCAGATATCCCACTAGCAGAAGTATATGTACTTATTTCTTGAGCGTCAGTAGAACTGGCGTTTGAGTACGGAGATGAAGCAACAACTGTAGTGTTAGGGTTGTACATTGGGTGAACAGTTTGATGGGCGTGGTTAAGTTGACCTGTTGCCGACTTAGCTACAACGGTAAGTGCCGGAACAGTGACAGTTACTGTACCGCCTTGAGGATCTGCGCCGGATGCGCTTGTAGATGTGGTAGTAAGAAGAGCAGCAATCTGACTAGCAGTGTGGGGGTTATGGTCAGGATGATATGAGTTGTCGGTAATAGGTAAACAGGCCAAAGCCCAGTTAGTTACTTCTCCTCCTGTAGGCTGAGGAATTTGAACTTGAATTCTGCTTCTTCCGGTAGGGTCTTGGTTATTTATAACCTTGGCTGAGTAGATTCCGTAGAACCGTGTTCGGCCCATAAAGTCCATACCGTAGTCTGTCTCGTTTGGTAGCGCCATCACTTCACAACCTTACTGTTAGTTTTAGACGCCCATTGTACATTCTTTTTAATATTGTTGTTATTGGGCGCCTTTGCCTTGTTAGGGGTAGTTCCAGGCACTGCAGGAACTGCGGTAGGAGAAATGCCAACGTTTGCGCTATTTGGCACAGAGATTGTCGGAGGTACTAAAGATCTTAGGTTAGGGCTTGTCTTGTATTCAGATAAAGATGAACCCGAGGAAGTAAGAGACTGTCCAGCCAAGTCACTTTGAATGTCTCTTTGTTGTGCCCTTGTTGAAGCAGCTGGATCTACATCCCCAATAATATCTGTACCTACTTCTAACTCCATTAGGTAGTTTGCAGGCCTACCACCAAAACGGTGGGTTATAGATAATACGGTCCAATACCCAGACATGTTGTTAGGTAGGCCGTCTAAATAAATAGGATCAAAAAGCTTTATGGTTGGGTCAGGAAACAGAACAACAACAGCCCTATGTTGATACCTGTGGTTTTCTGCATAGTTAGATGCGATGGTTTTAGACTCTGTTAAGCTAGTTGCAACCTCGTGTACATGGTGCTTTTTAAATACAGAGGTAGGTAAATTCTTAGGACTATTATTAGAAAAGTTACTAGTCATGCTGCACCTTTCCAAATGAAGGAGAGGCAAAGTATTCTGGGTTAGGTATAACAACACCAGAAGTACTGGTCTTTGGAGCGTTGTATTTGTGTACGCTGTTAAGAACAGTATTTGTTTGGTGGTTTGTTCCAGTAATAACCCGGTCTACCCTAACCCCTGCTTCAGGAGATTGATCTGAAATAATTGGGTGGAAAGACAGGATGTCACCTAATAGTTTTCGTTCTCTAGGAACAGCACCAGCATTTTCATCATTAATGTAGTTAAAGTATGGGGCAGAGTTCTTCTTGCTTTGATAGATCTTGTCCTTAGACACAAAATAGATAGTGGTGTTTTCTGCAAGAAGCGTAAAGCCGGTCTGTTTTGCTAGGCGTCTCAGAAGCTGCCAAAAGCTTTCTCCAGAATGAACAATGGCTGCACGTTGACGTGGGTGCCTTTGTGTAACCGCCTCAAACCCAAAACGCTGGCAGATCTTAGTTACTACCTGGTCTGCAGTAACATTCTTGTAAACCTTTTGCTCAGTGTCTTTTAGAACCCAAGTAGCACCTACACAGATTAAGTCGGTATTTCCACCTTGATGGGTATTAGTTTGGTCTACGTGGTTTACATAGCCATTCCATACAACTTTTTTCTTTCCAGAAACCATAGTAAAAATAACCGGATCTCCGGATATGATGGCAGATCTTTTTAAGAAGGGGTTGCCTTTAAAGTGCAGGACTAACCTGTCATGCTGCTCTATATCTTGATGTAGCTCAGCACCTAGTAAGTGCAGATCCATATCAGGGGCTTTTGGAAAGGATACAGTAAAAGAAGCTTTGTAGCTTTCAGCTCTCCAAATAAATTGCTGCAGTCCTGGAGACAATGAGTAATTAGTTGCCATATGGAATCCTTATTTTAGTGCCAGGAGCTATATGGAATGGGTTTGTAATCTCAGGATTAATGTCCATAATTTCCCACCAAAAATTAGAACCCAACCCATACTCATGAGCAATTCTTCCTAGGCTATCCCCATCTCGCCACAGGTAATTTACATAGTTAATAGACTGATTACCAGGCCAGTTTCTAAAAACAGAGATCTCATAATCTCCTGTGTACTTATTTGGGGTTTGAGCCAAAGGCCCATCATAATAACGAGAGACTCTTTCTATCATGGACTTGTCGCCGTTCCGTTAGCAGCATCCTGCGCAGCCTTAATCTGAGCAGCTGTCTGACCCTGAAGTGCAGGAATTCTAGAGAAGGTAATACTTACAACGCTTAAGATAGGAACCATTCTTGCATCAAAGATAACGTGGTTAACACTGAAGTTAGCCATGGAGCCATAATACCTAAGGTTATCGTTAAGGTACAGCCAGCAAGGAACTGCAGTTGTGTACCCAAAATCTGCGCTTTCCCCTCCCCAACTACCGTTTAGAAGTAGAGGGTTTGCATCAGGGTCTCCATTAAGAACTCGATATAAGAACTCAATGTCGTATTCAGTGCCTCTATAAATGATGCCTTGTACTTCCTCTGTACTTAAAGAACGTCCGTACAAAGCAGTGTCTGACAAATCTAAGCTTGGGTTTATATTTAGCCAGTAGTTCATATCAGGAATTCTATTGATGTAGATATCAAAGCTAACCTGAGAATTACCGGCAAGAAGTGCCGCAGAGTTCTTTGGCCCTAAAGTCCAGTCAACAGAGTTATTGGTCGAGGTTTGGTATATAAAGGTAGTAGGGTTATACATAAACCTAAAGCCCCATTGGTTTACGGTGCCAAGCTTTTTACCTTTACCCGGAGTCACTTTATTTAAAATAGATGCCCCAAGACTATCTTGAAAGATGCGTCCTCTTTCAAAAGTTGTACCAGACAATTCTGCAAAGGTAGAGCCATTCCACCCATTAGTATTTGCAACTCTTTGGGCATACTGAGTATCTCTAGCGTACTTATGTGGAGGTGGATTCCACCTTACTGGATCGGTAGGTGGGTTGTAGGAGACAGCAACATCGTTATTTCCTCCGCTATTGCCACCACCGCCTCCACCGGCGCCACCACCACCACCGCCAGTGTTTCCTCCACCATTGTTAGCAGGAGAAGCACAGTCTCCTTTAGCATAAACAAGGTAGCTTGCAACTAAAGCTTTGTATTTGCTTCCATCTTTATCAGTAATAAGACCGCCTACTTTTGAAGGCTTACCACTTACATCTGACTGCCACTCTTGGAAAACAACAGTCTTAACTCCAGCTAAGCTAGTGTTTGGGGCCTTGTAAATTCCATGCCATTTCTGGTTGCAGTAGTCCCATACGTAGTCTCCTACAGGAGGATATGTTGGTGATCCTGTAGGAGCAGTAGTGGTGTTATAAGTAATTGCATTAAGAAATGCGTCTGGAAGGTGAGGGGTTACAGGTACTTTTTGACCTTTTTGTACAGGAGTTCCTAAAATTGTAGGGTTTACATTTAGGAGCATAGAAGACGATATTGAGTAAGTTCCGTTATCTCCGTTTAAACCTCCGCCATTTATGGTGCCGCTTAATGTAAAAGGTGTAGATGAGCTGGCTACATAGGCATTAGGGCTAAGGGTAAACCAGAAAGTATCTCCAGTACCTTGATGGGAAATGTTTGGTCCAGCAGAAAAAGTGTTGTGGTCAGTATTTACTTTGCCCAAGGTAAACCCGGACACACTGGTTGCATTATGTACAGTAACGTAACTATTAGTTAGCCAGTAATAGGTACCACCAAAAAGCTGATAGAACCTAATCCTATACTGAACTTGATACCCAATAGGAAGCGTAAATGTTGTAGCTGCAGGCACAGTCTTGCTTGTAGCTTTGGTATTAGTTTCCCTATACAGGCAATAGAATGATGGAGGGTTATTTGCAATATCAGCCAAGTTAAAAGAAGACGTGTAGTACACGCCGGCAGTACTGGCGTTGTTTGCTGTAGCTAGATCATTATTAAGATCTACATAGCTCCAGTTCATCCAAGCTTCTATAGTATAAAAGTATTGATATGTAGGTGTAGGCATTATAGGGCGCTCGCAATCTTATCTAGAACTCCCCTAGAAGTTAGTCTCTGTGACACGGCTTTAACTAACCTTTCAGTCTCTTCAATACTTCCTTGAGCAATATGTACATTCATATCTAGCTTAATTGTAACATTAGATCTAGCGTTAAAGGTTGCGCTGCTTCCGGTTGATGAGTGTACAGACGGAGCATCTGGAGTAGTGCTGATGCCTAGAGAAGCTGGTCCACCACCCTGCCCAATATCGTGGGCAGCAGTTTGAGCTTCCTTAAGATATTTAAGGAATGATCCACTTGTATATGTAGACCATGGGTTAAAGTTATGTCCCTTATTACTGATGGTATACCCAGCAGCAGCGTTAAAGCTAGGGTTACGAAGGCGAGAACCATCTCTAAATGGCTCGTTATATGCCTTCCAATCTTTAAGAGAACGAACCTGGAATAGACCATAGCTTGGACCCCACTTAGCATCTTGCAACTTTACATCGCCTACTGCTCCAGGACGTCCACCAGACTCTGCTAAAGTAATAGCAAAAGCTGTTTGCAAAGCTTTACCCGAGAATCCTTTAGCACTAAGGGTTCTCATTAACCCATCTTTACCGCCAGGAATCATCTTTTCATCTACCTGTGGTCCAGAAATACCGGCCATAATATCTGCAGCCTTGCTTGCTCCGACCTTCTTAACAAGATCAGAGTATGTCATTGCCTTACCAGTAATTGAGTTGCTTAATAGAGACGCAATATCTGTAGATGCGTATTGACCAAGATTAGAGGTCCCATCAGTATTTAGGAAGTTAGAAAAACCATTAGATCCAGATTGTGCTGCCTGATGTGATCCTACAGATGTACCTAGAGGTATAGTTGCTTGAGACGTACCTGCGCCAGTTAAGAAAGGCTTTGGATCAACCCTAACGCCCTTGCTATTCATAACTTCTAAGTGAAGGTGTGGACCTGTAGAGTCTCCAGCTCCAGGAGTTCCTGGCTTACCTCCAGAACGACCAATAATTTGACCGGCTTTTACTTTTTGCTTCCTTGTAACCACAATAGAAGACAAGTGAGCATAGCGAGATGAATGATCTCCGTGGTCAATAACTACATAGTTACCCCAACCTCCACCTTGACCAACAGTAGCAACCACGCCATCTCTAATAGCATATACGGGACTTCCTACGCTTACGCCAAAGTCAATACCGCTGTGCATACTGCGGCCACCACCACGCTTACCAGGAACAGAAGGCGTTGCTCTCATTCCATAAGGAGAAGTAATTGGGGTAGATTTTGCTACAGGCAAGGTGTACTTAGTAGGGGTTAGTAAACTCTTCTTACTTCCAGTACCTAAGTTACCGTGATCTGAAGAACCACCGTGAGCAGCCCCTTGAATAAAATCTTTTGCAATAGACGCATCTTGAGCCGCAATACCCGCTTCTTCAGCAACAACAGCTGGAGTAGCAGCTCCGCCACTAAATACTTCTTCTCCAGCAATACCGGCTTCTTCAACAGCAGTTGCGCCCAGCTTAAGAATGTCGCTAGGGTGCCTAAGAACATTCTTAACTCCACCAAACAATCTACCAAAGAATGAAGGTGCGGCTTTCTTAAGCAAACCCTTCTCAGCAGCCTTTGCTGCAGATTCTGCTACATCCTTTTCCAAGACCTTGGCCTCTTTACCAAACATCTTTTCCAAAGACTTCATAAGCATCTTGTTGCTTAGCATATTTGCGCCGCCACCTAGCAGGCCACCACCAATTTGTGAGAGCGCATTTGCAGTAGGGCTAGCATTCGGGAATGTTTCAAGGATTCCCTTAAGCTTCATTAAACCTTGCGTTACCCCTGGAAACTGCTCAGCCATTTTTGTAAGGCCATCAGTAACAGAAGCAGAGGCATTAAGCGCAGTATCGTATCCCGATACTAGTCCGCCTTGAGTAGCTCCAAGAAGTTTATTCTGAGCTGAGTTATTTCTAAAGTTAGCTGCAAAAGGATTGTCTTTGCCCATTCCACCCATAATACCTAGGGTGTTATTAACGTCACCAAGATCAGAAGATGTTAGGGCTGATCCCTTTTTAGCACGAAGAACCATAGCATCTTGCAACAAAGACAAGAGTTGTTGATTGCCGCCTGCCAAAGCGCTTAAGCTCTGGTAACCCGTAGAGCTTGTGTTCATGAAGGTACCCATAGCATCGCTGGCGCTCTTTACATGCTGGCCAAAACGGCTATAGATAGAGTTAATAATTGATGTTGGATTTTGCAAGTCGCCGTTTGCATCACGTACTCGAATACCGGCACGCAAGAAGTTCATTCCATTAATGCCAGCAATGGCGCCCGCAGCCTGCTCGTTACTCATTCCGGTCATGGCACTTAAGCCACCAACTTGACCCATAATTCTTTGAGAGGTTGCGGTATTAGCTGCATAGCCTGATGAAGCAAGAGCAGCCTGAGCCATAACTGGGCTCATAGCACTTGTTGCTCCGCCGCCTACCTGCTTGTTAGCCATAGCAATTGCTTGGTTAACACTCATACCTGAGTAACCGGCATAGGTAGCTGCACCCATGTATTGAGCAACAGCTGAGCCGGTGCTTGGCGCCGCCTGCATAAGCGCAGCGCCTGCACCAACTACTCCCATTCCAAGGCCAGCAGCTACGCTGCCAACGCTAAAGGAGCCCATACCAAGTTTACCGCCAGGGGTGTTATTACCAACCTTGCCGGTTACATCTTCGGTTTTATCTAGGGCTTTATCCCATTTAGCAATAATGCTATCTACATATTTTTCGACCTGTTGGAAAAGCTTGAGCATGTCCTGTGGCAGGTCCTCAAAGGTCTTAGCATCAACGCCAAAATTACCCAGAGCGTCTTCTTCACCGTCTGGGCTAAAGAGGTTACCTATGGCCGACATACATCACCGCCTTACACGATCAATAGCTTTATTTATCCAGTTAATTCGTTCTCTAAAAGAAAGAGCACGAATCTCGTTGTAAGTCCACCCAGGATACTGAAGCGCTAACGCCTCATAGATATCCATAAGAGACTCATAATCTATTTCACCGAAAGATATCTGCCAGTGTTAATGGCAGCTTTACCTCCTGATTACAAGAGGAGCATTCCTTAGATAGTTTGTCGAGTTGTGGGCCAGGGTTGCGGTCTGATATCTGCTGCAAAATATCCCTACGGTCTTTTAGGCTTAGGTTTCTTACATCATCTGTTGTAAGTACCGGCCTGCCATTGATAGAGATAATGCAGTGCTTGAGGAGAATTGTATCCAATTCTGCACTAGTTTTTGTGCTTGAAGCTACAATAGCTTTCTGAGCAGCACCCTTAGGTAGGGAAATAACAACTTCTCCAGCCTTACAGGCCATGTTAAATTCTAGAGGACTTTCTAATTTCTTTAAGGGAACGTCTGTTTCTAGGTCAATCTCAAAAACCTGTTCTTCCCCACACTTTGGGCATGCGCCTGGCCCAAGCTTGATGGTAGAACCAAAGGTCTTATTTCGAATCTCTAAAAGAACAAGCTCCCTATCTGCAGCGTATAGCTGATCAAGTAAGCCTGGGGTTGCATCTTCATCCCCAATCTTTACTGTTGCTCGTTCTAAGATTTCCATTAGGGACTTGCCCGCATCTGTAATCCTAGCCAAAGCTTCCTCATCAGCGCCGTTAAGCTCACGCACTTCTACGGTGTCCATAGTGGTGCCTGTGAACGGATCAACTACACCAATAAGTAAATTAACTTTTGGGTTAGGAGGAGGGGCCATCTTAGTAGCTGGCCTCTTCTCCTCAACCTTTTCTGCTTGATTTAAAGCCTCCTGAACTAACCTGTTGGCTAGCTCAGGGTTGGCTTCTGCATTTAGAGTCTGTGTATCTGTAGTCATATTGTTTACCCTTTAGTTAGATTTTTAGCGGTTGATAGCTGGAGCAGTGGTTGATAGGCTTGGAGCATAAGATACTTCAAAGCCTTCATGAACCAATGTCATCTCTTCTACCATAAGTGTGTTTGAACCGGCATCAAGGTTGCTGTAAGCAAGTGATGTGATCCAAGCATTGTACACCTTGAAACGAAGCGAGGTGTGCTGGGTAGAATCTCCAAGACCTGCCTGTGTTCCACCGTTACCGGTTGAAGCAGCTGGGTTTGGATGTGATAGGACCTGGATGTCCAAGTCAACACGGAACTCAGAGCCCAAATCGTTTGTTGTGCCTAGAGTTGGGGTCAAGACTGAGAACAGACGTGACATCCAATCCCAGCTTCCTGACTGACCGATCATAGAACCACGGGTTAGCGTGATTGGTGTAAATGCGGTCTGACCAGGGATCTGGTGCACGTTGGTGTTGTATCCACCTTCACGATATGCGATGGTCTCTGTAGCGATGCTAAGACCGGATACAGATACAAAACCCATGCTTCCAAAGATTCCGCCACTTGATGAGCTAAGCTTTCCAGACTTATCGTTTGGTGAGCTGAAGGTCACAAGGAACTTAAAATTACGGATTGGATCTGTCTGTACCGTAGATAATGAGTATGTTGCCATTTGTTATATTCTCCTTACGCTGTTGCGCTTCCGGTTAGCTGTGACAACTTGACCACAACAAACTCTGCTGGATATTCTAGTGCAACGCCTACTTCAATATTTACATAGCCATTTTGGATGGAAGTAAATGAGTTGATAGTAGAGTCACAGATTACATAGTAAGCCTGCGAAGAAGTTGTTCCACGCAAACCACCCTGCTGCCAATAAGTAAGCAGGAAGCCTCCGATAACCGACTTTAGCTGAGTCCATAGATTTGCATCGTTGTTCTCAAACACAGCAAACTGAGTAAGCTGTGAGATTTGCTTCTCGATGTAGATCAATGAACGGCGTAGGTTGATGTAGCGGTTACCTGGGTTATTGGTAAGGGTACGACCACCCATGATAACAATACCTGCACCTGGTACGTTGCGGATAGTGTTAATTGGGTTGATAGATGCGTTCAAGCTGTTTAGGTCAGCGTTAGTGAACTGGTACTCTGTAGAAAGAGCGTTTGCAAGTTGATTCTGTAGACCAGCTGGAGTCTTCTGAGGTCCACGAAGAATGTCGGTTGCAATGTATTGACCTACAACCATTCCACCTGGAGCCTGTAGAGAAGTAGTTCCTTGAGCCTTAGTTGCATCTGGAACATAAACCCATGGCCAGTATGCGGCTGCAAGGTTTCCATAGTTACCGCCGATGTCAGCAACTGTGTTGACAATCTGGTTCTGAGCAGCGGTAGCTGAACCCATTCCAGCTGGGGTATCAATGACTGCAAATGCATCTGTACGAGTAGAAGCATAGCTGATTGCATCAGCGTGCATCTGAGCTGTAGTTGATGCTGCGCTTGCATATGGAGCGTCTGCAGCATAAAGAACCAAAGAGTTTCCTACGCTGTCAAAGTTAGTCCATGCGGTCTTATAAGCAGCTGTGTTAGGTGCTGTACCGTCTGTACCTCCAGCAAGAGTCACTGCTGCTCCACCTGTGTATGGGAACTTAGCATTGTTTACGTTTGTAACTAGACCCAAAGTGTTAGAGGTAGCATTGATGATAGAGGCCACATAGTTAGGATCTGAAGGATTCATGCTGAGATCAGTAAACTGCTCTACAATAGCCGTGCTTGTATTTCCATTGACAGTTACGTTCTGAGTAACAACAATACCAAAGCGGTTTGAAGTACCGGCTGGAACAATCTGAACCTGGTAGTTTTGAGACCATGAACCGACGTTATCAGCAGAAAGGGTAAAGCAAACACCTGGGGTTACAGTCGCTGTAGCAGAAGCACCTGTTACTGCTGTTCCTGTTGCAACGTTTGTAACTGTGAACGAGGTAGTTGTTGGTACAGAACCGATTAGAACACCTGTAAGGTTAAATGCAGTTGTGCTAAGGCCTGTGATGGTTACTGTCTGTCCTACAGAGAATCCGTGGGCAGTAGAAGTTGTGTAGGTTACTACTCCGCCTGAAGCAGAAGCCGCTGTAACGGTTGCTGTAACGGTTGTAGAGCCATCAGTAAACGATGCGGAACCAGCAGTTGCGCCAGAACCTGGGACACGGTTTACGTAAAGGTTGCGGCCACCATTTGAGAAGTAATGATACGCAGCCCATGTTGTTGGGTAAGAGTTGTTTAATCCACCGTAAAGGTTTACAAAGTCACGCCAGGTGCCACAGAGTGTTGGGACAACTGGTCCCTGTGGAAGGGTACCTGAAAATGCACCACACGCAGCACTGAAGTCTGTTGGTGTGATAGCTTGCTGTAATGCGACTTCTTGGATATACACTCCGGGACGTTGGTATGTCATTTGAGTTTTCTCCTTAAGAGATTAGGTTGTTAGAAGGGATTAGGTATAGTGGGCCGGGTAGTTTACGGAACAAAGGTTGATGTCTGACTTGTAAACGTGATGTTAGGGTTGTGTAGTACTTCGTACATTTGGTCTAGCGAATTCTCAAAGATTTCCGCACTAATGCGAACATTAAAGACATTGCTAAACAGGCGCTTGTCCTGTTCAGTACTATCTCTCTTTGAGAATCCTAATACATCAAGACGACGGATAGTGTTGTCTTGAGGTACGTATAGCTGGCCAAATCTAAGTGGTAGTCTACCAAAAGAAAGCAAAGATGCGATGATCTGGCGATCATGGCGGGGCTGACGAGCCCAGGTGCTTACCTGGTAGATAAGGTCTACTGGGATAGGATACCCAGTACTGTATTCTTTGTTTGAATCTAAAGTGGTGCCATTATCAGGAAGATAGGAGATGGGGATATACCCACGGTGGGCACGGGTAGTATCTTCCTTAATGCCTACAAGATCAAGGGTGATGTAGGGGTAGGATTGCTGACGAAGTTCTTTGTCAGGCTGCCCATAGAATACGGCAACAGGACGTGAAGGGTTACCGCCATCTGAAACTGTGATTCCAGAGAGCAGGCTCTTTAGAGCGGCATCTTCATTTAGGATAAATGGCATCTTAGTTCCCCATCATAAAAGTACGTAGGGCAGGGTTAGGTTGAGTATCCTGGGTTCCATACTCAAGAGTAAGGATCTGATTTTCTAAGTGCTCTGGATAAGAGATTTTATGTCCTTTGCCATCATGGATCATAGAAAGACTTGAGACTATGTCTGATGGCCAGCCGTAATCAGCAACATGTTTGCGAAGCTTGGCTGTATAAGCGGGAGTTGCTGCTTTCTCCGAGCGCCTAATTGCGTAGTTGAATACTGATGATAACTTAGCCACGTTTGCTGAGTACCTTCGAAAGCAGATAGCCTACGCCAGCAGATACAGCAATCTTTTTGATTCCTGAACCCGGCATAATTCCCGCTGCTCCACGAACGAACTCTTCACGATCGGCATCGGTCTGTTGTTCGACCAGCCGTTTAGCAAGGTATAGCATCAGAATCCTCCTATAGAGGCGTAAGGGTATTTCAGCAGGGTTCCAGATTTCTCTGGCGTCAGGGCAATCATAAAGGAAAAAGCCCCCTTGTGGGGGGCTAAATCTTTACTTCTTTTTCTTGATCTTCTTAGCTAATGCCTTGTCCATCTTTTCGTCTTCCTTGCGGGAAGGCTTTTTCTTGTCCATCTTCTTATCCGCAGCCTCAAACTTTTTCTTTTGAGCTGGGGTCATTCCCTTTTCGAGCTTCTTATCTTGCTCTTTATCGGACTCTTTTTTCTTAGCCATTGTTGTCCTTCTTTCCGCAAGAGCAGTTTTCACACTTGCACTCTTGGGTCATTTACTTACCCTTTTTTGTTGTAGGCTTGCCAGCTTTCTTCTTGCAGGCACCCTTGCAACCTGGCTTTGAACAGCCACAGCCACATGCTTTGCACATAGTTACTTACCCTTCTTGTGAGTCTTGTGCCACTGACGGCCAGCGGCAATACCATCTTTCACAGTCTTAATCTTAGCATCTTTTTTGGTTAAGTCCATAGTAGGACCCCCACCATTAGGATGGCTTACGATAACGTCGCCCTTTTTGTTCTTAGTGAACTTATGGGTTTTTCCGGCAATCTTTACTTTTGCCATTATCCGACCTTCTTGAGCCTTGGGTTCTTCTTCTTGGCTCCCTTTGAAGCTCCTCGTGAAGATGCTGCCAAAATTCGGTCTGCCGCCTTTTGGGAGACGCCTTCCTTCTTAGCAATCTTTGCAGAAGCTTTTTCAAAGCCGGGATGTTTCTTTGTACTTTTAGTCATGGTAATTACCCTACGTTATAGATGGTTAAGTTAGCTGATGGAGATGCTGGGCGAGTTGGGTTTGTACCATCTGCGGTAGCAATCAGTGCCATACCTGATGCACCAGACCACCAGTGAAATTGGATATAGTCCCCAGCAACAACTGAAATAGGGGATTCAATATTTGCTAAAACCTGTGAGTTTTGAGCACTAGCTGTGGTAAAGGTAAAAGCAGAAGCCGGAACCTGAACACCGTTTTTAGAAAACCAACAAGTAATGTGGTAGTCGCTTGTACCGCCAGTAAAGTTAAACTGACCTAAAAAGTTAAGGTTGTAGGTGCCAGGTACAGCAAAAACAATCTTGCTAGTATCTGAACCAAGAGCCATTCCTTTACTTAAGTTTGTTGTATCCCAAGTAATTAAATTATCTGAGGTGGCTCCGCCACTAGCTTGGCTTGTACTTCTAGCAAAGTTACCGTAGTAAAGAATAGATGCGGGAGATAATGATTTCTTTACGCTCATGCTGTTGTCACCAACAATACTGCTACGTTAGAAGAGCCGCTTGAGATTGCCCACACATTTTCATTTCCTCCGAGGAGGTCAATAGAAACAGAGGCCCCGGCTACAAGTGAGACGCCATAATTTGAAGATGTAACTCCAGCTCCTCCAAGATATACGGTAGCGGCAGTGTCTACATTTTCAACATATATGGTAGCTGATTGCCAAGTGTAATTTTTTTCACCAGTTACTGGGTCTGTAATTACGTTGTCTGGTGTTAGATCAACAGCTGTTGAGCTATTGAGTGCAACTGTTGCATGAGATAGTGACATGGTCTTCCTTAGTAGGTTGTAGGGTCAAAAGCAGAGTAGTTTGCATAGTGTTGGAACTGAGGATCGTTGACCAACTCTTCTGCGTTTACCTGCTCACAGATAATTCTAAGTAGGGTGTAGTTTGAGCCAATTATACCCTCTGGCAATACCCTGGTAGGTGTAAATACTTCATCACGAAACACAATACGGTCACGTAGATAGAAGTCTGGGTTAAGCTCAACGTTAGCTAACTCTGGGATGTTATTTGCATTTGCCCCATAAAAATTTAGGCTGTTCTCAACTACATCTACGTTAACGATGAGGGTAAGACGGTCGGTGTTGTAGAAACCACGGTCTGACTGTACAGTCACACCCTGTTCTAGTCGAGCACTGACAACGGGGATAGTCAGAGGGTTCTTCCATTTACGACCACCTGTAACCGAACCAGTATCGTAGACAGGATCTATAACCGTGTTAACCGAGTCAAAGAGCCACCAAGCTACGGTAGTACCTACGGTCTTCTGAAGCTCTACAGTGGTTCCGGACACGAAAGAGGAGCGTTCGGACAGAACGCTAAATCTACCTTGCCTATTTTCTCCACGCATAGGAGTAGTCTACCTCTCGGTTAGGGGGATCACCTATTAAACTCTTTAGGGATGTACCCCTCTTTAAATGGCCCGTACTTAAGGTTGATCTTTGTGTACTTGCAAAACCTATCCACTTTTGACTTGTTAGCTGGGTTAGTTACGTACTTTATCCAATTCTGTTTGATAGAGTCGTAGTATTCCTCGTTAGTCAGCATCTTAGGGTTAGCCCCGCTTACCCTATAGGTAGGGTGGAGAACGTTCTCTGGAGAAGTGTTGTTCTGAAATAGATGGGAAAGAGGTACCGTCATATTTGGGAACACCAAAGAAAAGCCAGCCTCTAACAAGCTCATTGTCTGGATAATCTCTTCTTCCCAAAAGATGGTGTCTATATCTAGACCAGTGTTCCCGAAGTAATGCTTGTTAGAGAATACAAACTGAGCATTAAATTTAACTGCTGGAACATACAAGTCATCCGATCTGTACTTGTGGGAGTCTGGACCAGCCAATGGCTCATCAGACCATGCTGGGATACCGGTATTGTTCCAGGTCCTAAAAATCATAATAGGGTACTGAGCAAGCTTGTCGTGCCTTAGAGGGACACGATCTCCATTATCTAGATGCTTAAACCCAGGCAAATAAGCAGTCATAATTGTCTTTGGGTTTTTAGTTGCCTCTAACGCACCCTCATACATCTTGATTAGTTTAGTATCCCAATTCTTTTCAAATAAGGTGTGCGAGTCTACTTGAAGGATGTAGTCTTCCCCATCATACATAGATAGGGCCTGGTCCCTACCAAAACCGATAGAAGGTTCATACTCATCTACCTTAAAGCGCTTAAACTTTACTTGTGGGAATTCAAGGAGCTTTTCTATCTTGTCCTTGTAATAAAACTCGTAATCAACTTGTGGGTGGACAGTCTCCATAAGAACAAGACCAATAGTAAGGTCATCTGGATTAGCGGCACTCTGAATAGCCTCAAATACAGTGAAGGGGAGCTGATTATCGTACATGGTTGGGATAGCAATGTAGATAGACATCTTAATCCTCTAGATCTACAAAGGTAGGGTTACTTAAAAATAGCGAGGCTAGTCTGGGGCTATTTACCCCAAAGACTTCAACAATCTCGCCATCTACAACCACACCAAGACGGATGGTCTTAACTTCAACTACCGCCTCAACAGGCTTATTCTTTTTAAACATCATGAGTACTCCTTTGGCTTACGCCATAACTTTTTATATACGCCTGTTGCAGAACGTAGGTAACTACTTCTTTCTACCTGATCTGCCGTTTCAGTGTAGTCTTGAACAGATAACCACTTGTCTCTTTTAATAGGGATTAGTTGTGCAATAGGGGTACCCGCAGGTATTACTCCAGTCCAACCTTCTCGTATAAAGAATGGCACATTACCCCAACCAGTAAACTCTTCGCTATCAACTATGCCGGACATGGTAGTGAACGGCAGATCGAATCTGTTTACGGGATGGGTTAATAATACGCTATAACCCTCAGGAACCTTCCACCCCCATTGACAATTCCATGCTAGGTGGTTGTGTGCATGCCCGGCAGGACGGGGTATTGTGTGGCCAGTTAAACCTAGTCTCTCTGTTAGTACAGGAAACCCAGTTTCTTCCCAGCTTAGTTTAGAGCGACCTTCATCATCTAAGGTCACCTCAATATCAACAGGGGTAACCAACATATAGCCAGAAATCATGGCATCAAGAAAAGGTACGCAGACTTTTAAGCCATCGTATTTAACGCCGTGCTTATCGTAGTAATGGCGCTCAGCATTTTTATACCAGTCTGGGACTTCGCTCTTTGCAGGTACTGGCGGCCTATGCTCTTTTTTTACACCAGGGCTAGGTACAAACCTAAAGACCTTCATGCGCTCCTCCGTACAAACTTTATCCAGTAATTGTAGCCGTAAAGTAACCTATGCTATTTCCCTGAGCTTGAGCTGAGGTTGTTAGAATTATACCAGTCTTTGTAGCCGTAGGAGAACTGCCCAATGTGGTGGTTGCGGTACCCACGCTAGTGGTTTGAGCATTGTCGCTAAAAGCAGTGGCGGTTACCGAACTTCCGCTAACTACAACCTTTAGTGAAGATAGTAGGCCGCTTAAGGTAGTAGAGGCCAAGGTAGAGACTGTTCCAGCAACTGATTGGTAAATATTAAGTAGATATGTAGTATTAGTGAGAGTGCCAGTCGCAGTAGCAGTGTATGTAGAAGGCACGGAATAGCTGCCTGTTGAAGAGTATGTACCAGAATAGTACGGAGAATAGTTTGTGTAGGAACCTAGTGAACTGTAGGAAGTATATGTTTGGTAGCTGTATGGGCTGCTGATGTCTCCCTGATTAGGAGACCCTACAACATATGAGCTGTAAGTAGGTTGTACATATGTGCTGTAAGAACCGTAGTTAATTAGATAACGAGTAGATCCCTGGTAGTTTAATCCACCATTGTAGGTAGCGTATGGTGCGCCGTACCCATTTGCAACATAGAATGAATAAGTTCCATGATCCCAATATCCGGCAGTAACATATTGATACCGGGTAGAGTAGACATATGCTCCATCCCAAGAGTAATTGGTTCCTGATACATATTGGCCGGTAGGTTGATATACGTTGAAATAAAAATAGGTAGTTCCGCTGGCATAGTATCCAAGTGGAGTTCCAGAAGTATATGGGGTGCTGTATGTGTAGGGAGCTGTGTATGTGTATGGTGCTGTGTATCCATATGAATATGAATAGTATGTATCGTTTTCAAGTCCCACAGCAGCAAGCCAGTTATTAGCATCAGTAACTAAAAAGGCAATACCACTACCTAGGCTTACGTCAGCAGCAGTAGCGGTTATGTTTGGGTTACCCATATCTGTAGTAGATAGGGTGTTGTTTGAAGGAGAATCAGAAGTTACTGCTTTTCCTGTAGCAGCAGCCCAGGTTCCCTTAAGAGAGGTCCAAAGACCTCCGCTTGAAGAGGTTCCTAGATATGGCCCACCACGATTAAAAGTATCTGAAAATGATCCAGTAAACCATTGGTGCCAGACACCACCAATTTTAATCCAACCTGAGGTTACAGAGTGCCAGCTTTGAATACCGCCGGTTGTAACCTTAGTTAGTAAACTACCAGCTGTACGCCAAACCCCGCCTACTTTGACTTGACCACTCATTATACATACACCAACCAGACGTCTCCTTCATTGCCTTGTCCAGATGTTGGGGTAGTTGTGCTAACCCACATATTTCGAACTACGTTAGAAGATGCGGTAACTGTTGAAGCAGTTGTGACTGATCCGTTAGTCTGAGAAACATAAGAAGTAATAGGAGTCTGCCAAGAAGGTAGACCTCCCACAACCGTAAGAACTTGACCAGAAGATCCAATACCCAACCTTGTGTTTCCACTGTTGTATGTAAGTAGGTCTCCGTTTGTTGTTAGGGTGTTGGTAGGAAGATAAGAAGGCAGGTTGGACCAAGTTGGGATACCCCCAGAAACGGTCAGATACTGGCCTGTAGAGCCAATACCTATGCGACCTACAGTAGATGACCCTGTGCCGTAGATAAGGTCTCCAGAGGCCGTCACAGTCGAAAGAGGCACCTTTGTATTTGCTAGGGCACCGACTGATGTAACGCTGCTGAGAATGGAGTTATATTCTGAGCTACCCACATAAAGGACGTTGCTTCCGCTAACCTGAGGAAGGCCCTGGTAGTTTAGGGTAAAGCCAGGCGTGTTAAGAAGATTGTTAGTTCCTGTGCCGGTAGTCAATGTGAGCCCTACACCACCAGATGTGCTGGTAGTGATGGTGCTGCCGCCAGTCTTAAATACGTAAGGAGCAACTGATACGCCGTAGATCAAACCGTTTTCGATATTGGCAAGACGTTGAGCTAATGTATTCCAAGAGGTGGTTGCTGTACTAAACGCTGTAGACGAGGTGAAGTTGGAGACAAGCACGCCGCCAGCAAAGCCGTCAGAAGGAACTCCAAGCCCTGTTTCAAGAGCTCTGACTTCTTGCTGCAGAGAGTTTACGTCGTTGGCTACAACAGTATCCTGAAGATCTACACGGGCTGTATAGGGATAAACTGCATTAGGAAAACCGGTTGTCATCTAGACTCCTTCACTTAATGCCCACCACGATACCTGAAAACTACAAAATTGTCTGCCTAGCCAACCAGGTACTTGGTGCAGACCCCGTAGATACCCTCAAAGATACTTAAATCTGTAGGCTCAGTAAGTACCACTATTGACTTGTTTGTCAAAGCCCTACCAGGGTAAGTCCAGATATAGCCATTGCTGGTCAGGGTATGGTCATCATTTTGGTGCCAGAAGAACCTGGCATCTGGGATGTTGTTAGAGAAGTATCCTAGGGCCTCAATGTTCTTACAGTGGAACCATGCCTTATCTTTGATGGCGTTTATGAACTCCTCATCAATCTCATAGAACGGCTCATCGTGCCCTAAGAACATACCTTCCGGATTCATCCAGACATCAACCTCTACGTCATAGCCTTGGGCAATAGCAGAGACTACGTCAACGGGATTGTTCTCCCCGTCCTTGTTTTCTCCCCTAATCAAACCTCTATGGGCAATCTTAATCATTGTTACTCCTAAGGTAGTTGTTTAGATCCTCTGGAGTTCCCACTCCCCACATCTTATTAACATGCATAGCATATACACGCTTCCCATCATTAATAGCTTCATTAAATACTGGGGCGGTATAGAACTCTCCGTTAACTGTGATGTTCTTTTCCATCATCTGCTCAGCGTACTTAACAAAGTCTGAGCCATGCTTCCAATAGTAAATGCCCACAGTTGCATGATTGCTAATAGGCTTCTTCTCAGCAACTTCTAAAACAAGGCCTGTATCAGATGCGATTCTTGCATAAGACCACTTAGGGTGGGTAGAGGTGAATGTTGCAATGCCGGCATCAGCATTCTTTACGTTCATATGATACATAAAGTCTCTGCTGTCCCAGTCAACGATTTGATCTGAGTTAGCTATGATCAGAGGCTCATCATTATTAATAAGCTCTCTTGCAAGTAAACAGGTCTGGGCCGCACCGCCTGTAAGCACTGGGGTGCTGATCAAATGGCATCCAGGGGTGATCTTGTCTAGCATGAACATCAAGTTGTATTTTTCTACATGCTCCTGCATAGAAACATAGATGTAGTTTGCCTCTATACCAAGGCTCTCTACTACACGCTCGATCATAGGCTTACCGTTAACTTCAATAAGAGGTTTAGGGAAGCTATAGCCAGCATCCGCAAAACGACTCCCTAGTCCTGCCATTGGGATCAAAACATTCATCTTCTTATCCCTAAATGAAGAGGCTTTAGATAGGTGCTCTAGAGCAAGATCAATCTTTTCTTTAGTAAGATCTTCCCTATTCTTAATCTCAATAAGATGAGCCCCACTATCCCTAGCAGCAAGTTTTCCAACAAAGCTGTCTTCAAAGATAACAACATTTGTTGGAACAGTCTTGAAATAGTTCATGATAGACCAATACATTTCTGGGTGGGGCTTAGAGTTTGCAACTCCGCCATTAGATATGGCTACATCCACGTATGGAAGTATCCCCAACTTATCTAAACAGGTCTCTACAGTCTTGGAAATACTGTTACTGGCAACGCCGATGCCAATGCCCTTTGATGCAATGTACTTAAAGTGCTCTACAAGATCCCTATCTTCTACTACGTTCTCAAACATCTCTGCAGTGTACTTTTGCTTAAGTTCCCAAATCACTGGGTGCAGCTCTTGAACAAGCCCCTTACTCTCAGAGAGAATAAACAGCTTCTCCTTAGTAGGCAACCCCTCATATATATTCTTGTGGTCAAAAGTACTAATTACAAGCTCAGGAGAAACATCTTCCAACGCCATATTCAGAGCGGTAAAATGAATGTCCTTGCTGTCAATCAAGACCCCATCAAGATCAAAGATTATAACTTTTTTCATGCTGATAACCACGCTTTCAAGAAAGGATCGTTTTCAATGGTACTAATTACCTCATCCGAACTCCTATTTAGATTAGGAATAGAGACGTAGCGGTGACCCAGTCTTGCGGCCATTAAGTGATAGAAGTGGTGCATCTCTTCTGTGCCTACAGAGGCAGGCTCAGTAACACCGTTACCAACACTAGTAAAAGCAATAAGCGGAGTAGTCAGCTCAAGCACGGCAGACCCAGGCGGCATAAATGCAGCGTTTACAAGACCAGAGCTAGTTGTTGATGCTACCAACTTAGCCTTGCTAAAGTAGCTGATCTGTGATTCAAAGGTCTTAAATTCATCGGGGGCTACAATCTCAAACCCTAAAGATGCAAAGTAGTTTTCTACCTTGCCTTCATCATCCATGCGGTCATCATCCTCATATGGAAGCCGCCCTTTGATCAGAGCTTTAAGGGACCTGCCCTTGTAATTCTTTCTAGTTAGGTAAACTTTCTTACCATCTGCCACGTTTACATCCGGGGTAATGAACTGCTTAGACATTTCGTGGATCTTTGGCCAAGGGTTGTTTACCTCATACGACTCTACTAACAAGTCTCTAAAATAAAGGTTATTGATGTTGAACTTATTTATGACCCTAAGATCTACCGGCGCATAATCTACGCCGTTCTTATTAAGGAACTTAAAGAAGTTCTGAATGTAGGTTGGAAGCGGATCTCTATCTACAACCCCAGTGATATCAATAATAAACAGGGCATCTGGAGTTAAAGCGTATTGAGCTAAAAACTCACCTAGATCTTCATGCATAAAGTGGTAGAAAGATGCCCCCAGGTAGACAAATACCTTCATCTGGTCTGAGATAAAGTCTTTTACATGCTTCTCTTTCTTTCCAAACTTTGGGTGAACTTGAAACATGTTGATATTGTTGCCTGCAACCAGACCTACTTCCTCTGGAGCAAAGCGGTAAGACGTTTGATATGACGTATGATTGAGCGTAGTGGTGCTAGTAGACTTCATTGTTATCCCTCGATTATTTTAGTTAAATCATCCTCTGTCAGTTCCCTATCAAAAGGGAGGTCTGGAGTTACCCACTTGTTTAGCGGGCACCTGGCATCTTGAAGCTTAACTTTAGCATTCATTATGCATCCGCATTCACGGCACTGGTGGGTTAGCTTTATGAAGCGCTCACAACCTTTGCAGGTTTTAAGCCTATTCTCAGCAATAGCTGGGAGAGCACGCTCCATATTTTTGTTCAGCATATCCCACGGTTTTACTTCCCTAGGGGTATCTGACATTATTGTGATCCCCGCCTTGTAACTCCGTGGATGCTAAATGGTTCAAACTTGCCATCTTTATGGACAGATCCAACAGGAGGGCGTGGGTCTCCATCATTAATCTTAACAAATGACGGTCCCTTTAAAAGAAGTTCGCTAAAACCCTTTTGAACGTTCATAACATCTACTACGATACCATCTAAAACGATAGCTAAGGATACGACTTCTACTCCGGCAGGAGGCTCGTTTACCGCACATTCTGGGCCATGAACATGTTCTGCCGGGGCATGCTGATGATCATGGTCATGTTTTTTAGCTGCACGCTTTCCCTTTAAGTACTTAACAAACTCTTTAGTACTCATAGGCTTTACTTCTGGAACATCGTAGTTCCTAATAACCTTATCCATTACTCGTAATCCTTCTTAACCCACTCGACGTTTTTATACTTATACTGCTCAACACGTACGTTTACAGACTTAACTCTTCCAAGAGCAGTCAAACCAACATCTACAAAAGATCTCCATGAAGCTCTTTTAACGGGTATGATTTGTACAAAGGGTGTGCCAGCAGGAATAGTACCTGTCCAGCCCTCCCTTATATGAAAAGGAATGTTGCCATTAGTAAAGAATTTGTCGCTGTCAATAGTAGCAGACATGGTTCTAAATGGAAGATCGCTTCTGTTAAATGGGTGGGTAACAATAGTGCTCCAACCACGTGGTGTTTTCCAACCCCACTTAGAAGCCCAAATTAAATGGTTCTTGCTGTGACCGGCAGGCACAGGGATTGTGGCTCCAAGAGCACTAGGGCGCTCACCAACAAAGCCTTGCCATGCATCTGGCCCATCCCACCTTATATTCATTTTTCCGTCTTCATCACGGGTGACGTGGATGTCAAAAGGTGTAAGGAGAAAATACCCGCCGATCATCACATCAATAAAGGGCTTGCAGGTCTTTAAGCCCGCATTGTTATTCCCGTTTTCATCAACCCAGTGATACTCGCCATCTCTATACCATTGAGGTACGTGCTTTTTACACGGCTCTGGTTCAAGAAGCATGAGCTCTTTATCTTCAATTTCTGGAACAAATCGTATTACTTTCATAGTCGCCCTCCCGAATACTATGCTTGTGGTGCTGAATCTACCGATGGTGTTGCGGGTGCCTCTTGTGGGGTAGGCGCTACTGGCGCAGCGTTTTGTGGGTTTGCAGGAATAGCATCAACGGCAGGCGGTGGTGTGAAAGCCCCGTCAGTGTATAAAAATCCTGGGTCAACATAAAGTGTCTTAGGGATTTGAATAAATGTAGGGTTTGAAAGGTAGCGTGCTGCGTCTGTGGTATCTAGATTAAAAACAGTGTGAACAATCCCGTTAATAACCATTGCAACCCTATAACGACCTGATGTCTCAGGTGGTGTTGGCACAACAAGGGGTGGAACTGGTAGCAAATCGTCAGCCATGTATTATCTCCTTAGTTTGACTGGGAATTGAAGTCGTCTAGTTGATTACCCTGTACGTAATCGGAAGGTCCTAGTACGATTCCAAACTTAGTGGCTATTGTAGCACTTGTCGCTGTATATGTGAGGTCGGAACCTATTTGGCTAGTTAGGGCCGTATCCTGATAAGGACGTACGGTAATGACCTTTGTAGCCGCATTGGTTATTACCTTAAAAGCCGCAGCCAACTGGGATAGGCTCCAACGGGTGATCTCTGAAACTACGTTGCTTGAAGACTGTATAAGGCGAATATATCCAGGGAAACAGGTCTGGCAGTTACATGAGGTGTAGCCATATTGAGGGGAAGAGCAATATGGGGCGTAGGTGGCGTAGTAAACGGTACATACTGGGCCATAGTAGTTATTAGTAAAAGAGTTGCAGTTAGGGCCAGAATAGCTTGAAATACCGTAGTTGGCGTTTGGTCCAGAGTAGCTGCTTGCTCCATAGCCATTGCAGCTAGGTCCAGAGTAGGAGGTAGCTCCATATCCATTACAGTTTGGTCCGGTGTAGTTGGATAGGCTGTATACCTGTTGAACTCCATAGCCCGAGACGCCGTATGAGCTACAAGTAGAGCCTGCATAAGATACGCAGTAGGAGCCTGAAACACCGTAGCCTGCACAGCTGTAATAGGTGCTATAGGCCAAGCAGCCAGAAACATATGCTGTACATGGGTGAGAAGTGCTATAGCCTGTACATGGGTGGGAAACAATGTAGTAGTTTCCGCCTTTGTAGTAGGAGTTTCCGTAGCCTACACAGGAGTAGGAGGTTCCATAGCTTCCACAAGCTCCTGAATAGTATGCGCTACAGGATCCTCCAGAAGAGTAGCCACCGGTACATCCATAGTTGTTACCGTAGGCTACACATTGTGGAGAATAAGAAGCACATGCGTAGGTGGTGTAGTATGCGTAGTTTGTACTATAGACTGCTGAGTAGGAGTAGCCTCCAGTACAGCCGTATCCTGCTACAGAGTACGAATATCCTCCGGTACATCCGTATCCAGATACAGCATATGAATAGCTTACAACTCCATAGTTGGTTGCATAAGAGTAGCCACCGGTACATGATGCACTGCTGTAGTAGGCGTAGTTTCCGCAATAAGTTCCGGTTACATATGGGGTATACGCAGCACAAGCATAGGTTGCGCAGGTGGAGCAGTTACAGGAAGTATTGGTTGAACGACCGTAAGTTACTCCCCACCAGTTGCCTGAGTCAGTAACCCACATAGCAACACCAGCACCACCATCGTTATTGCGGGTGGCAACGTTAGTAATGCTACCTGTAGTTGGGGCTGAAGAGGCCTGAACCTCAAGAGTGATCTGGCTAGAGCTATCTACCGAAACAATCTGAATATCAGTATCTGTTCCAAGAGATCCAGTTCCAGGTGTAGCTGAGATCCATTGACCTGCGCCAAGACCTGCTGTGGAGCTAAGTCCGGTAACAACAACGGTGTATCCACTAGTTGTTGGGGTTACGGTTGAGATTGTTCCAGAAGCAGAGAATACAAAGGTAGAACCCACAGAAATTGAAGAGGTATTGCTTTTGGAGGTCATGTTTACGTCAGCAAGTGGGTATGAAGAAGCTGCTGTAGATGTGGTAGCTGAATAACCGTTAGCTGTCCAAACGCCTTGCTCTGCGTGCCATGCTCCGCCTGAGCTAGAGGTTCCTAGTGAGCCTGATGTACTCCTATTGAAGTTATCCGAAAAGGAGGCAAAAGCCGTTTGGATAAAGTTCATTAACCCTTGAAAAATACCAGACATTACGTAAGCCCATTTCCACTAATCATCCAAGTAGTTGCAGCAACTTTTAAGAGAGTTGCCATTCCGTATGGTGCTAAAGTTCTAGACCCTGTAGCCCCGGTTCCTGCTTGCATTAGTGTATCAGATGTGATAGAAACCGTCACAGTCACGCCAGAAGCTGCTACCAAGGCTATAGACGTGCCTACAGGGAAGGCTACCGATGCATTTGCAGGAACGGTAAGTGTGCAGTTTGCGTTAAAGTAGATGTGCTTTCCAGCATCGCTGGCTATTAAGGTATATGTTGATCCCACTACTGGCTGTAAATTTTGAGGCATTCCTGTATAGCCAAGACCAGAGGCGGCGCTTGTAACAGATGCTGCCGTAGGCACAACGCCAGTAGATAGGGAACCTGCCGCAATATTTGCTGCAGGGAATGATCCAGAGGTAATAGTGCCCAGAGTAGTGATAGAGGAAGATCCTGCAATAGGCGAGTATGTAGATGCCGCAGTACCGGTGGTTAGGTATGTAGATGAGTCTAGAGAGCCATCTCCCTTAACAAACTGTGAGGATGTACCTCCACTGGTTATGTGAGAGGTTGCAGTTACAGATGTTAATCCAGAGAGTGTTAGGGTAGTTCCGCCCAATGAAACAGAGGTTGTACCCAACGTAATAGATGAGTTGGTAAGGCTTGAGTTAGCAATGTTGGTAAGGGTGTTAGAAGACCCAGAGATTGCTTTATTTGTAAGAGTCTGGGTAGCGTCAATAGTGGCAATATCGCCCGCTGTTGTTCCACCTGGGGTGCGACCTAGAACCTGTGTGGGGGTAAGGACTGTGGTTCCAGCAATATGGTAGGTTTTACCGGATGCAAGATCAAAGTGCTCAGATGAAAGCCATGAACTGGTTGAAGACTGCCATTGAAGAGTTTTGTTAGTGGTACCGTATAGAAGCATACCTCCACCATTTGCGGTGGAATCAGAAGGTGTAGCAACCTTGCCAATTTCTATATTCTTATCTTGAACCAGTAGGGTAGAAGAGTTGATAGTTTCGGTTGTTCCGGTAACGGTAAGGTTACCGTTAATGGTTACGGTACTGTTGGTGTTACCAATATTGATTGTGTTGGCGCCGGTTCCAACAGCGGCAATGTTTACCGTACCTGTAGTAATACCGGCACCGATAGCAAGGGCTCCAGTTGTTACGTTAGGAAACAGGGTTGCTGTAGTTCCGGTTGCAGATACTGCGTTAATGTTATCAATTACCGGTACAGTTAAGGTCTTATTTGTAAGGGTCTGGACGCCAGTTAGTGTTGCAACAGTAGAGTCAATAGCTACGGTTACAGCACCAGAACCGTCATAGGATGAGCCACTAAGGCCTGTGCCTATTGTAAGAGCATTTGGATTGACCGCTTTAATTGTAATATCGGCAGAACCATCAAACGAAACGCTGTTAATCAAACGAGCAGTTTGCAGCTTAGTTGCTGTAGCGGCATTACCATCAATACTAATACCTGTCAAGGTTTGAGAGCCTGAAGCACGGTTTAGTGCAATGGCGGTAGTACCAATGTAGTTCGTTGAGTTGCCTAATACCGTTGAAGGTATTGTTCCAGTAAGGTTACCTGCTGTTAGGTTAGTTAAGTTTGCGCCAGAAACTGATCCAAATAAACCTGACCAAGTTCCTGTGGTAACTGTTCCGGTTGTAACTAAAGATGTAGATCCAGCAATAGGTGAGTAGGTAGACGCAGCAGTACCTGTGGTCAGATAGGTGCTGGAATCTAAAGAACCATCGCCTTTAACAAACTGACTAGATGTGCCAGAGGTAGTAACAAACTTAGTAGCTGTTAGGTTACCTAGGTAATCTATCTTAGCCAAAGTTGTTCCAGATGAGTTTTGATATTGAACAAGGTCAGACGTTTGAGACGGGGCACCCTTTACAATCATGCCAACAACTGAAGGCCCATTTGTATATATGCCTAGTCTTGCACCTAACGCAGTTGCATTTCCAATAGTTCCAGAGCCTTGAAAAGTATTTCCATACTTATCAACCCAAAGATACTTAGTACCATTTATGTTAACATTAAGTACATCAGATGTGGTTGAAGCTGGAGCATTTACCGTAAGAGGTACAACGCTTGTAGATGTAGGTGCAATTGTCTGTTGTGCAGTAAAGCTATTTGCCGCACCTAATTGTGGAACAACAGTAGTATCAATTGCTAGAGTTCCAGATGAGGTAATAGTTCCACCAGTAAGTCCTGTACCCGCAGTAATAGAGGTTACAGTTCCACTACCTCCAAGAGAAGCCCACTGTAGTCCAGAACCTGTAGACTGTAAAACTTGTCCAGAGGTACCTGTAGAACCACCCGCAGAGATCTTGGGTACGGTTAAAATACCGTCATCTGTGAGGTTAAAGATGTTAGAGTTATACGCATCGTTGATGATCTGAAGTTCACCGGCGCTGCTAATGCGGAAGTTTTTGCTTGGATTGGTGGCACCTGAATAGGTGTTAGTAGCGATTAGGAAATCGTGGTAGCCAGTGCCACCACGATTTGCATATCCTACTAGCTGTAAGGCTTGACTACTACCTGTCGTATTAATTACAAGGGTACCGCTTATACTAGCAGGGGATAAAAATGCCCTGGTCATTTAACGACCCCCTTATCCGAAGACTACTACACGTATTTGGTTTGTTGTAGGTGCTGTTGAGAAGGCAACTGTAACAGTATTTGTAGTAGAGTGCGTAACGTCTGCAAAATACTCAACGTTAGTTGAATTGTCGTATAAGGTAACCTGAACATCCTTGGTAGCCAAGTTGTGGGTTACTGTGTAAGAGAGCGATGCGCCATCACCGATTGAGGTAGCGTATTTGCGTACTACTACGTCGGTGTTGATAGCTACCTGGTTAGTGGTTGCTGCTCCAGCAGCACCCTGGCCAGAGATGGTGATACCAAGACCTGGAGTTACTGCCAAACCGCCGGTTGTTGTAGCCAAACCAGAGGTGCTGTTGAGCAAGATCAAGGCACCAAATGAGTTGGTTGTCAAACCACCGGAGGTAGTTGGGTTAAGAGCAAGACCTGAAGAGGTAGTCGTCAAACCTGATGCTGAAGGCAAGAGGATAGATGCTCCGCCAGAAGCTGCTGCCAAACCGCCAGTTGAGGTTGGGTTGAATGAGAAGGTGTTTCCAGTAAGGGCAAGTCCGTTACCGGCTAGGTAAGTTCCAGCACCAGAGAACTGGGTAAAGGTGATCGCATCGGTGCCGATCTTAATTCCATCATGTGGAGTAGATGAAGATCCAAGGTTAGACTGTACCCAACCTGTGTTAGCCTGTCCACCCGAACCAACAAAGGTGAAGTCTCCAGCAACTACTTGACCAGCAACGTGGTTATCGTAGTCGGTTGCACGAGTCAAGACGGTTGCAACACCGGAAGTTCCAGCAGTTGTTACTAAGTAGATACCGTTTGCCTTGCTAGATGTTCCTGCGTCTGCAGTAATACCGTTCTTAACAAGAATACGGTCGCCAGATGCAAGTGTGTAAGAATCAACAACTGTTGTTCCTGTTGAAGAGAAGGTAATTGTTGCGCCTACGCCAGTACCGCCATCAGCACCTGATGTACCAGCAGAATATGTAGCTGCAAGAGTTGTTGTGGTTGCTACAGATACAGAACCGTGTACGTTAAGTGAGCTTGCAGTTGCGTCAACGTATGCTTTGTTAGCTGCATCAGTTCCTGCAGTTGGTGTGGCAAGGTTTGTGATCTTATGGTTGTTTAGAGAAACATCTGCTGCTGGAGCGCCAAAAGTATCAAGTGTAAAGTTAGAAGGAGTAAATGCGTGAACGTGATCTTCACGAGCAGGAGCAGTACCAGTACCTACTGCAGCAGAAGCTGCTGTAATTGTAGACGGTGTTACAGATGTAAGTGAAGGCGTACCGTGGGTGTGGTCTGAGTGGGCTACGGTTGTAGCTGAACCATTTGAAGATCCAAGTCCATAAGATGTAGCAGCTGTTACCGCACCAAAACCAGGACCTGCGTGGGTATGATCTGCACGAGCAAAGTTAGTTGAGGTACCGTCAGCGCCAGTACCTGAAATTGTTAAAGCTGTTGATTGGCCTGAACCAAAGTTATCAACCTGCTGCCAAGCAGATCCATTTGAGTAGTAGATAAGGAAGTTATCTGTAGCATAGAAGAATGTTCCGGCAGCAACAGCGTTGGCTAAAGGACGTGAGGCAAGTGCGCCGGCGCTAATTCCGCCAGCTAGGGCCCAAGCGGTGCCGTTGTAGATGTACAGGCCATTAAGGGCTGTGTCATAGTAGATCTGACCTACGACAGGAGACGATGGCGCCGTCGCAAGATTTTGAATACGAGCATTCTGAAGCTCTAACTTATTCAGGTTAATAGGTGTTAAAAAGCTACGTGCCATTTATAGTTTCTCCTTATGAGAGGTAAGCGTGTCCACTAAAAGCTGAAGTAAATGTTAGCACAAGACTATTGGCGTTTAGGTAGCTAACTTCACCTTCTACGTGACTACCCCCAGAGTCTACAACAGTTATGTTCGGATAAAAGTTTAAATTGTGGGTGATTGTCCAGATAGTTGAGGGGTTGTTCTGTGTATAGGAATAGGCTACAGCCTGTACTGGGTTCTCTAAGTTAGTTAGAGTAATTGGTGGGTTCTCTGTAATGGATATAGCGGCATCACAGTTCCCGCATGTACAGGTGTCCGAATTGCTACATTGGTAGATTACCGTAGGAAACGGCGCTAAGTTGTTTGGGGTCCATACTGTAGGGCTCATACAACACCGTATCCGGAAGAGTTAGTCACTGATGGGAAGGTATATACCTTTCCTCCAAAGTAGGTCTTTACTTTACCTGTTTGATCGGTTAGGCGTAAATCATAGTAAGCAGTCTTTGGAAGGGTCTCTGTAACGCTTCCTGGAAGACTTAGGGTCAAAATACTAGGGTAGGACTGGCCTTGGGCATTTACCTTACCTACTGTAAAGGAGCCAAGAACAACCGGCCCAACCTGAGAGAATTCGCTGTTCTGGTAAAGAACAATTTCAGATTTAGCCGTGTAGTTAGTAAGATCAAAGTTGAACCCGAAGTCTTGTACAAAATCGTCTCCGGAGTACATTTCGAGATCCTGTACCAGGATAGGCTCTGGTGGGGTCTGATCTCCATAGGTAGGGGTTGGAAGCATAACCCTTTGTGGAAGAGACCAGTCATCAATTTCTTGTGGCTTGTAGATAGGTACATAACGGTTTGTAAGACGGCTGATGCGACGTAGGCTTGCAACCTCAATACGGTAAAGTCCAATACCTAGCATTGAGCATAGCTCACGGTACTGTTGCTGGCGTGTAGTCATCATGCTCATGAGCTGGCTATAGCGCTCAGAACGTGGGATGGTCACCCCATCTGGGGACATGATATTGATATCAAAAGCAGAATCATTAGCCAAAGTGTATAGAGCTAGGGTAGTAGCTAAAATAACTACCGGATATTCTTCTACCGCAGGTAGAAAAACAAGCTGGGTAATATTACTTCCTAAGCTAGTTGTTTCACCCCGGGTATGCTGAGAGAAAGCCGTATTAACATAGTAGGCAATTTCAGAGTCAGTAAAATAACGATAGGCCTGACCAGCAACAGTGATGATTGCGTTGTTTGCTGGGGCTGTAGGAAGGGTTAATACACCGGTTCCTTCTTCAACGATGGCGGTTGAGGATACGTCGGTTGAGCCAACTTTAACAACAAGGGTAGAACCTTGAATAGGCGCTTGTGAAAGTTGATAGCGCACAGTAACACCGTCACCAGTGTAGGTATCCACAAAGGTTCGTGCTGTGTCGCCAAGTTCTGCCCGTAGTCGGTCAGAGAGTGCTTGTAATGTTGCCACAAATCCTCCATCAGATAGTGTGCTAATCATCTAACAAATCTTGAGATTAGTCAGGTTAAAAAAGGCCCCCATAGACAGGAGGGCGGGTGTCTATGAGGGCGGCCTAGGGGTGCGACTTAGAGGCGGTCGTACAAATAACCTTTTTCTTGTAAGTGAGTCGCTACATGCTTTGGAACTTTGTACTTTTTACCTACTTGGAATGAATAATTGTTTCCAGCGCCAATAGTAACCATGTCTAGGTTCTCTGCTACTCGAATGACAACCTGGTCGTCTGCAAGGCTTACGCCAACGCTCTCAACCTCGTCAATTACTGTTGGGTTTTCTGGGTTCTGTGTAAGGTCAACAACTTCAGTCTCATCTTTATGAGCACGTGCCTGTGTTGCCATTGAGATTTCATTAGCACGTTCTGCCAATGCCTCTGCGTTAGCTGCTAGTAGAGCCTCACGCTGACGTCCTGTAACGTCTGTAACTTTTGCTTTTGCCACGATGTATATTCTCCTGTTAGATTAGTTGGGGTGGGGGCCGGTTTCCCGGCCCCCTATTAAATTAGTTGGTTTCTGCGATAACTACAGACTGATCGGTGATAAGACCGAGACCGTAGATAGCATACCATGCAAGAGCGTGCTCACGACCGAAGTCAAGAATACCGCCGTCACGAAGCTCAACTGGAAGTGAGATAGCGTGACCGAATGCATTGTCTCCAATGAAGATTGCTGAGTAGCGATCTGCGTTACCGTTACCGGTAGCTGTTACTGGAGTTGTGTAACCTCCGCCTGTTGGATACTGGATTGATCCTGGAGCAACAGGTGTGTCAGTTGTGTAGCCAGTACCGGAACCGTTGGTTACCTTCTGGATCTGGGTTGTCTCAATGAAGACTGTGTCGTAGAGACGACCGATTTCACCGAGCATGAAGTTACCTGGAGCAGCGTACTTTGTTACTTCAATGAACTCTGGGAGGTCACGAAGACGACGGCTCTGGTGAGGGTGAACGAAAGCGACGTAGGTCTCGCCCAACCTTGGGATGTTCTTGGTAGCCAAGGTCTCGACAGCGTCCTTAACGGTACGTGTTGAGAGGTATGAAGCACCGGTGAGAGAAGCACGTGATGTGCCTGCGGTACCGTATGCATACCAGTTGTTGACTGCTGAGAGGTTTGAACGATCTTCACCGTAGATGACAGAAGATGCTGCCATGAGTGTGTCACGAGCCTGGCCATCAAGGTAGAGAGCCATGTTACGTCCAAGAAGACGTGAAGCTGATGCCATAACGTCATCGAATGATGCGTTGAGGAGAAGCTCGGATACTGCGATTGCGTAACCTTGCTCAGCAACAGTGATTGAGAACTGCTGTGCTGTCAATGCGTTTGTTGACATACGGACACCTTCAGTAAGTGTTGAAGCGAATCCGAGGTTGTTGTAACGCATGAAGTTGATCTGGAGACCAGGAGCTACGCCGAGTTCTGTCTTCTTGACTGCGAACTGCTCGAAGCGCAAGATAGGCATTGACTGGAATAGAATTTCCTTAGACCAGATGGTCTGAATTGCTTGTGTAAGCTGGCTGTTAGCGCCAGAATACGCTGTTGGGGCAGCGGCGAGATTACCGGTACCTGTTACGGCTGATGCCATTTTGGTGTTACTCCTTGTTCATATATGTTAGGTTAGTAAAAATGGGTAGGTATTACCCGAAGATTCCCTTGTTACGATCATCGGCTGTTTTACCTAGCAGACGTGATCTATTTTTTGCGTAATCAGCTACCGACATTGAAGCAATCTGCTCCGGTGTAAACGATTGTGAGTCCGAATTGTTTTCGAGGGTTGGTGGCAAGGTTGTCCTTGTACCGGTCATATCACGACGCTGGGCTTGAATAGCTTGCTGCGCCGACTCCAAGAGCTTTGAGGTCTTATCCTTTAGCTTGGAAATACTCTTTTCGATTTCATCAACATTGTTGCCAGAAATCATATCAATAAGTTCTGGGGCGATGTTGTCCTGCTCTTCGCTAATGCGGCGATTGAGATACTGTGTTAGTTCAGCATACTCACGTTCACGCTCTAGCAAAGCAAAAGCACGTTCACGCTCTAGGCGCTCAGATTCAATTTTAGCAGCCCATTCCTTTTCCTTCTGTTCAAGAAGGCTACGGACGTCCATCTCAGATTCAAGCTTCTTACGCTCTGCCTCTGCGGCGGCTTCTGCTGCTGAACGAGCCTCAGCTAGGCGTTCTTCACGATCCTTCTTAAGAAGATTTAGCTCTTCCTTAAGAGAATCAATCTGTGGATATAGTTTTGACTTTTCCTGCTCACGTACACGGTGCAAGTCTTGTTCCGTATAGCCCTTAGCTTCAGAGAACTTACTTTCTGAAACTGGTTCTTGCTGTGCAACTGGTGCTGTGCCGTTAACTTCTGAAGCAAATGCTTCTTGAGCCACTGCACTCTCTACTGCTGTTGAGTTTTCTGACATGCTTATTCCTTTAGGTTAAGAGGTCGTTGTCCGATGTAGTGCCACGATGACCTGCGGGTTTGTTTATGGTATATAGACTCGCAAACTATTACTAGTTTGTCAGCCTAAATTACTTAGATTCCTCTTCTGAACTAGGACTGTCCTTTTGTCCAGGAGTCTGTCGTCCAGGGAGTTTTGTTCCGTAAGCTTTTGTTACAAGCTCTGCTTGCATCTGAGCTAACGTTTGTTCCTCAAACGGGGTGATAACTCCAGGTTGTCCTAGAGGTCCCGGTCCCGTACCGTCTGCTGGTGCAGCACCAGGAGGAAGACTTCCATCCGGCATCATACCAGTTAATGAGGTAATTGCTGACTGGATCTGCTGCTTAACGAGGCTAAGGGCTCCATCGGCCTTAGCATCATTAATAAGCTCCGCACGAATTTCCTCAAGCTTTTCGTCAGGGAATTCCTCACCAAGTTGACGTAGAGCACCTTCACGAGACTCAAGGTTCATAGCCATCTTTGTCTGGATTTCCTGAAGCGTAATCAGCTTATCTAGAGGAAGTGGAGGTGGGAAGTGGACCACAGACTCATAGGTTAGGGAGTCTGAAATATCCAATAGAGGTAGTTGTCCCTCTTTAATAGGGCCGTTTACATCAGGATTGTAGGCAAATACCTCAGGCTCTTTAAATGCCAAGGTAAGAAGTACTAACTCATTGATCCTACGAAGGCCTTCTGAGTACTGAACAATCTTCTGGTGGTAGCGGTTCATAAGAGGCTGGTACTGAATAGCCAATGCAACACCCGAAGTGTTGGAAATAGGCTGTACCTGGCCAAGAGCTGTCTCCGGTACGCCAACCATTTCATGCATGGCAGACTTAACAACCTTTAGGTACTCAAGAGCTCCCTGCAGGCCAGCTCCGCCGCCTTCTAGGTTCTCTACACGAGCATCCTTTGGAAGACCGCCCCACACCTTCTTAGGGCCCTTTTCAAGGGCTGAAGCCTTAGCTCCAATAATTACCGTTACAGGTGCAGCATGGTAGTTGACAATATCCGCAATATCCGTAGCCACTTCATTATAGTTACGGTTTAGGACGATAAGATCATGGCAATCAGATAGTCCCCATGGAGAGCCAGAGACTCTTACATTGGGGATATGAATGATCGGTACGACTCCAATAGGATTAGGGCGAGAATCAATAAGCTCATCATTGATGTACTCCTCAATACGATCATCAGTCAAAATTTCTGTATAGGTGTAGACCTGGCGAGTACCTTCAATAGATGTGCCCCAGAAACGATACTTGAGCTTAAAGCGAATCAAGCGTGAGCGATCATGTGGGTGAAACTCAGGGAAACAGAAAGAAGAGTTAAGTGGAAGAATACGAACTTTACCTGGATGTGGTCGGCCAATAGAATCTACAAAGGCTTCTTCATAAGCTACTTTAACAAAGCAGTCTCCTGACACGCCGCCTTGTTGGCCCATCTCCCAAAGAGTTCCGTGCTTATCATTATCAATTTCCCACACACGCTTTAGGATGTCTGGAACGATTGCCTCTGTTGCTTGAGGGCTTCTGAATGATACGCCACGGCTAAAACAAAAGTTAACGATGTAGTCTGTAAACGCACGATAATAGTTATATACCATCTGCGACTCGCCTACTTCACGGCGGTACGACCAGTGATGGCCGAGATACATTGCCCAGTTAAGAGAATACCGGTTTAAACGTGGACCGTGTACTTCAAACTCTTCATCAGCAAGTTCTACAAGACCAAGAGGAGAAATCGAAATGGTTAAGTCTGACGACGCCGCCCTATAGGACGGAGGTGAAAAGTCAACACCACCACTCATTGATTATGTCCTAACATTAGTGTGCCCCACAATACCTTCTCTAAAGTTAAGTTCACCAGCCCCGGAGAAAGGGAACGGGGCTGGGAACCCGTATATTCTATCTTACTTTTAGTCGTTTACTGAAGCAGGGTTCATACGCTCCTGGCGTGCGCCATTGCGGATGACCTCTTCGATGACTACGGTAGAGTGATCGCCAAAGTTGCCTTGTGCGAACTCGCCAAGGAATGTTGGTGCTTCTACCCAAGCAGCAGAACCGACGTGAGCACGCTCGCTCATTGTCTCGTCAGCATACTTCTCAAAGACGTTCTGGTTGTGGTTTGGACGACCAGCTGGTGTCTCATAACCTTGATCCAAGCCAAGTTGGAAAGAATTTGGGACATCAGTATCTGATGCAATACCTTCTTCAAAACGAAGTGGACCACGGAGGCCTGGTGTTGCAGGTGACATCTTGCGCTCGTAGGTGTTGCCTGGACGCTCAGGGTACTGTGGTGCTGGTGCGATATTTGGTGTTGCCATTGTTATATCTCCTATAGGATAAGGGATTGAGGTTCCTCAGGGTTAATTCTGTCTGGTAGAGGGGGTTTTGTCATGGTAAATTAGAAGAAAGGACTAGAACTCACTTCTACACTAGGCATAACCATATCCTGTGTTAAAGAACAGGCTAATGCTAGAGAATCCACAAAATCATCGTGAGCATGCACTTCGTCAGGGGCAGCCACTAAGAAGTTAGGACCCTTATACTGCACCTCAGCATCCGTCATCTGTTGGTAGAACTTCTTCCAGATACGAAGGCGACGAGTCTTTGCGTGAGCAGGCCAAGATACCATTTGACGTTGGATAAGGGCCTGAAGGTGCTTCCAGCGCTTAGATTGCTCGGTGGGGCTAGAAGTAACCGGTACGACTTCTGCACGAGGCATAAGAATCTTTAGGCGTCCGGCCACTGCATCACCTACACCGTTGGCGTCTACTCCAATAGCAAGAACGTCATAGTTGCTCAAAAACTGTTGAATCTGAAAATACTGATCTTCCCAGTCATCTCCCTGTAGCTCTAACCAATTGAGCACTCTATGATCATAGTATCCGTACTCATCTGGACGATCCCAGTCTACCCAGACTACTGTGACCACTGTGCTGTCCATCTTACGGGCCGGGTCAACACCGACCACAACTGGTGAACGGTGCCAGGATTTAACAATTTCTTGGGAGGTATCACCGAGATCATCCATAATGCTAGATGTAACGAACATACCACGCTCAAGTAGCCACTTGCAGTTATATGCCATTTGGAACTCATCAGAGTCCTCACCGATACGAAGCATTTCTTTTCTAATGTACTTATCGTAGTTAGGTTGGATCTTAGCTACGTCTTTCCAGTCCCACTGAAAATGGTTTTGTTTGGCATTACGTCCATGTGTTTGACGACGCTTATTAAGCTGAATAGAACGGTAAAAACCATTCTTAGAAGTTGTAGGTGTACCGGTCTTAACCATGGTAGCGTTGTAGTACGCACCCATAGGCGCAATTGACTTTGATACTACAAAGTCATCAGCTTCTTGGCACTCATCCACAATAATTAGGTGAAATGACTTAGATTCAATCTTAGCTCTTGGGTTGGCAGTCATCATCATGAGAGTGCTGCCAGACTTCTTAAGTTTAAGGTTACGCACAACGCCAGGAGTTTTAGTTGGCATATCATCAATCTCTGGGTCGCCAAAGACTTCCATAGCTCTTTCAGAGGTAAGTCGGGACACTGTGCGAGAATAAAGGGTTTCAACCTGGTTTTGAGTAGGTGCAAACATACCTACCCAGATACCATCGCCAAACTTTCCAAGTAGCTCGGGATACATTCTGGCTAAGCGAGGGAGAATAACCATAAGTGTGGCCACTGTGTTGGCGATGGTCTCTGACTTTCCTGACTGACGTGAAGCCAGTGCAGTGATCTCTTCACCATCGTTGATGAGAACTGATTCAATAACCCTGCGAGCTAGGGGTTCTTGATATGGGTGCAAGTTGTGCCCAACAAGCATCTCCATAAATTGCATGATTTTTTCTATGAGAACCTTTACAAACTCTTTAGAGAGCTCATCCAGCTCATCAGGCACTTCATCTTCAGGAAGGGGATTAAATTCCTCATCCTCTGGAAGATCTACCTCATCAAATTCGCTCACTTAGCAAATCTTTCTGTTAAGGTATCAAGGATGGCATGGATAGACTCTGCAGCAACCCTAGCCTCTTCTAGATGAAATTTTTCGTCTGTCTTTTGCCAGCTAGATAGATTACGACCAATAGAGTAGATTACTTGATCAGACCAAGAAAGTAACTCCTGCGTAGACAGCTTAGCTACTCTCTTCTCTATGCGTGACTTAGGCTTCTCTTCTTTTTTCTTAAACATCATATTCTTCCCCTCGTACAGTATCCCAATCAAATTCGTCTTGGGCCACTGGTCTTCCAGCAATTGCATTTGTCAATGCTTGGCTCTCTTCGTATTGCGCAACCCATTTACCTATGACAATAGAAAGTCGGGTAAAAGGAAGCCTAAATACTAGGCCACTGCCAAACCTAAAAGGGTGTTCGATTTCTTGGGTAGTTGACTTCTCAAATATAACTTTAGGCTTTAATGGGTACACCATTACATGCCAAAAATATTTATCCCCAACATCATGCGTCTTGGCCACTGTCTTCTCCCTCTTGACATTCGTGGTCTGGAATTTCGTGCTCTAATACTAACATAGAACAGTCCCGACACTTGAACACCTTGGGAGGGCGAAAGTTATTTTGTGCAGTAGCGCCTTCTAAAATCTCATCTCCAGGTCTAGGGTAATCAGTAATTACCTCAGGCCTAAAAAAGATTTCAGGAGGAAATGGGCCCTTAGTACCTTGTGAAGATCTAGGTACTGGATGGCCTTGCTTTGTTTCTACCCTCTCGATTGACATTATTCAGCCGCAGGTGTTTCAGCCACTGCTTCAGCCACTGCCTCATCGGCCACTGCCTCAGCTACTGGCGCTTCGGGTGTTGTTTGCTTCTTAGCAGAAACTTTCTTAGCTGGGGCCACTGCCTCTTCAGCCACTGTCTTGATGTCATTTGTCAAACGTACAACAAAATCAGGAAGAATCTCATTAAGATCATAAGGAAGATGCAAGTTACAGAACACCTGATGGACAGCACCAGGGTACTCAACTCGGAAGCCTGCTTCTGCTGTGCAATTAAGGCATTGTGCCATTTTATGGTCCTTTCGGGTATTTTTAAAGAATATCGGTATATCTTACACTAGGTTAGCGGTTTGCACACCCCTGTATTTACGGCTATACTAATAGCAGGAAGGAAACTTCCAACACTAACAACGAAACAAAAGAGTTACAACTGCCTCGGTAGAAAGAGACCAGGCTGCTAGGTACCTAGTGACAGTAGGTAAATAGTTCGGGTTGGCTCTCTAGCCTAGGAGATAGTGTGAATATAAATGACAAAAGGAATTATCTAATCCTTGGGCTTGTAGCCCTTCTATCCTGCGGAAACCTAATAGCCCTGCCAGCCAAGGCGGCAGCGCCAGTGATAGAAAGATGCCTAACCCCACTAGGCGAGTACAGTTTAGCCAAAAAACTCAACCCAAAGCAGCTTTACCAAGTATTGCAGTTTGCCGGGTTTAAAGGCCATTCCCTTAAGGTGGCTTGGGCTATCGCCATGAAAGAAACTCATGGAAATCCTATAGCTCATAATTTTAGTAACAAGACTCAAGATGATTCCTACGGAGTCTTCCAGATTAACCTTTACGGGGCTTTAAAGGGCCGTATAAAGGAGTTTGGTCTTAAGTCGGCTAAAGAGTTAACCAATCCTATTTTAAACGCTAAGATCGCCTACAGAATGAGTTCTGGGGGTACTGATTGGTCACCTTGGCATGCTAATCCAGGAGAGCGAGATCACTGGTTAGTTCAGCAGTGGATTAAGCTCTGCCCTCAGATATTGAGGGCTTAAGCCTTCTTACCAGCTCTGCGCTTGTTCTCCTTGGCAGTATTCTTGCCATGCTTGAGCGGGCGCAGATTGCTGGCGGAATCATTATCATGATTGTTATCTTTGTGGTCTACGTCTGTACCCTTAGATAGCTTGCCGTGCTTCTTTTCATACTTAGCACGAGCAGCGTTCTTAGAAGTAGTGTGCCACTTACCCTTTGAGTCTTTATAGTGCTCAACGATAATCTTGCGGCCGCCATTAGCGGCAGAGCCTTTATACTCTTTTCCGCCAGCTACTTCTTTTTTCTTTGTTGCCATTACTTCTTGCCTTTATTCCTTTTAGAGATAGCTGCAGCCTTCTTCTTAGCATCAGCTTTAGAAGATGCGCCCCAAGCCTGTAGTGAAAGTAGAAGGCGTGTTGGCTCTCCATTTGGCTTGTGCTCTGGGCCAGGAGCATTACCCATACGAGCTAGGAATGATGCACGGCGTGGATTATCTCCAGACTTAACTGGAGCCTTAAGATTGTGTCCCTCTTTCTTAGCAGAAGCACGTCCCTTAGCATTAAGGCCGCCCTTAGGGTTCTGACCTTCCTTGCGTGTCCATGCAGCGGACTTATGGTGTTCCTTCTTTTTTTCAGCCATTTACTTTTTCTTCTTTCTGGCAGCTGCCATATTGTCAACAAGGTTTGGGTAGGGACGACCAGCTGCTTTTGCACGAGCTTTAGCAGAAGACTTCTCTTTTTTACTTAGCTTTGTATGCTTACCCTTATCAGGGTCTTTTTTATCCCAGACTGGTTTCTCTTTAGCCATTAAAAGTGCTCCTCATGATCTTTGTGGGTCTTAAATCTACCACAGAAATTGCAAGTAACACGTTCATTCTCTTCCAAAGATCCCATGGACTCTAGGGTGTTTTCGTGGGCAACTACGCCCTTATAGCTTGTAAACGGGACACCGTATCGTTGGGAAGCGTCTACTACCTCTGGATCATTCCATGGGCGTGCAGCAGGAGACTTTCTGTTAGAAACAGACATGCGAACATTGTTTTTGCCCCAATATATGTCTTTTCTACGAGCCACTAGTTACTCGATTCGCCATTAGCTCCACGTCCGGGACGTGCAACAAAAGTCTCCTTATTAGGATCTTTTTGGTAGCGCAAGCCTAAAGACCAATCCTTAAAAGCTTGTGCGCCATATTTAAGGTTTGGTGCTTGGCGTTGTGCCTTTGGTTGGTCTTTAAAAGAACTCAGGCGACCCACGATTACTCCTTGTCAGTCGTTGGTGTGCCGTTTCCGTAAAGCTTGCGAAGATCTGCAGCATTGTTTTGTTCTACAAACTGACCTTCGGTACGAGTAAATGGCTTAATCTTTGCAACGGCTTCTGGCTTGAGCTGTTCTGTCTCACCAGATGCGTTTGTAAATGAATGAAGTCCTTTAAGTGTGCGAGGTGCAAGAGCAGGACGACCGGCTTGATCCATCTTAATAGCCATGTCCTTCCAAGCAGCTTCATTATTAGCTTTACGTGTTCCGGCTAATGCAGCAGTTACTTCGCCGCACTTTGCACAGTTTCCTGAGCTCATTCCAACCCTAATATGGTTTTCGTGAGCACATTGTGGGCAGTTAGCAACTGGGCTAGATTCTGAGTCATGTTTTGCATAATGTTCTGGATCCTCGTACGAGTTAACAGCCATTCCGCTAAGCTCAATGCCTACAGGCTTGTTTTTAGACATACGATCAATAGCCGCAGTAGTAGTAATTCCCTTGCTAGCCAGTTCTTTCATGATGTCTCCAGCATGAATGGCGTTTTGAGGAATACTATGCTTTTCAAATACACGGCGCTCAGTACCATCTTTGGAGCGGTACTTATATGGGTGCCAGCCTTCATGATAGAAGTCTCCACCCTCCATGCTTCCTCTAACTAGAGGAACTCCGCCAGCATCTGGGTGGGCAGTAAATCCGGTGAATTCCTGCTCACTACCTGTAAGGTTAAAACCTGGATGTTCAGGGTGGTTTGTATTTGAGAATGGAACAATCTCACCGCTCTTTGGTGCCTTAAAGTAGTCTTCATCACGAATGATGTGACCCTTACTCTTATCGGTACCTTCAACGTAAGTTGTCTGCTTTCCTTCTTTCCAACGCTCTGCTTTATCCATAAGATTGCGGGTAGCAAGAAGACGGTCTTCGTTAATGCCTGTCTTTTGACCATTGACTTTAACTTGTTGACCACCAGAACCGGTATGAGCAGCAAGTTTTTTGAGGTCCTTATTAGCACCTGAGGTATCTTCTTCAATACCAGCATGGTGCATAACATAGGCCATAGAAGCAACATGTTCTCTTGTAAATGTTGGGCCGTTTACTTGTTGTGGAGTCATGCCTAGACGTGTAGCCAAACGCTTAGCTCTTTCATGAACTTCAGGAGCCATAAGGGTATTTGGCACACCTTGTTGAGAGCGATTAAGCAACTTTTGGGTGTCAACATAGTTACGCTCGTCACTAAGTGTTGCTGGAGCACCGGCAGAAGTCTCATTAAGCTTTAGTTCGCTAGTCTTGGTGTTTCTAGAACGATTACGAGCATTGCGCCTACGTTCTTTTTCAAGATCTTCGTCAGAGCGATTCTCATCTTGATAGAGAGACGTGTCAATGTGGATTAAGTTATTACGGTTGCTTGGACGTTCTGGCTTGTCAAGGGCAGGAGTAATATTAGAACCACGTACGCCTGGGGCTTCCTCATACGTTACTGTATCAGGCTCATTTGAGAAATATCCGCCTTCAGGCTCAACATACGCCCGATTATGCTGTTTAAGATCTGCCGTATAAGCAGCCTCGGCAGCCTTAAGATGCTGCTGTCCCTTATCATCAAATTCTCCGTTTAAGTACTTAGCGTGCTTTTCCCTAAGTCGGTTCATGGACGCAGTGCGAGCATTAAACGCCGCCTCATGGGCTGGGGATCTGAATACGGGCGCAGGTGTTACACGCTCTCGCATGGTGGTTGTAGACATAGGGTTTGCTCCTGGCTTTACAGGGCGACCCTTCTCATCAAAGTAATCACTGTTGATATCGTGTTCAGGCTTTACATTGCCCTCTTCATCCCAAAGATCCTGTTGATCCCATGGAGTTTCACCAAATCGTGGCTCTGCAGGAGCTTTTACAGGCTTTGGTGCACGCTGTCCTTTAGCAGCACGTTCAGCTGCTACATCTTTAGCAGTAGCTGCACGTAGCTTAGCTTCACGCCTATCCATAAGATCTTGGCGGTCAGAACCAGACATTGCCTCTTCTACTTCTTTAGAAGGATAGAGTTCTGCGTTTTCACGCTTTTCTCTCTCTTCTTCGGACTCTTCTACATGCGTGCCTTCTTCAAGCTGATTTTTCTTAGGCTCAGTTGTTTCAGCGTTATCAGACTTGTCTACTGTGGGAATACCGGAAGCAGCACGACTTGCATCGTCTTCACGCTCATCGAGTCCCTGTCCACGCTCACCTTCAGTTTTAGGAACCATATCCTTAGTGCTGATAACTTCGCCTTTGTTATTTTTAAAGGCTGTAAGAGGACGTTCAGCATCATATGCAGCACGATCAGGAGATGCTTCTTTTCCATTTGCAAACTTTGAAGGAAGTCCCTTCCTAGTTCCGGGTCTATCTACTTGAGCTACGTTAATTGCCTCACGCATAGTTGTGCTGAGAGGTGAGTTAGGGTCGCTATATGGGTAGTTTACGTTACCTTCTTCATCGTAAACTGGAATCTTAACCGGGGCGCTGTCATCCATACCTTCTTTAACTGAAGGACCGTGATTCTCGTCCTCTGTGTCATAAGGATTACCATTAGCATCTCTACGCATAGTAGTTGTAGCAAGATCTGGTGCCTCAAAAGCATCAGCAATCTCTTTACGGCGCTGCTCATTACGATTCTTACGGAATGTGTCTGGCTTGATACCTGTAGAAGATTCAATTGTTTCCTGTGTAGAGGTGTCTACAGGAGTATAGCCACGGTCACGTGCGGTTCGCAAAGTAGCATCTGTATCAACAACATGTCGGCCAAATTTGCCCATGCGCATAGATGTGGTTTTAAGGTTTTCTGTGTGCTCTTGTTCAGCAGCTGCTGCAGCTTCTTCTGCTCGAGCAGCATCTGCATTTCTACGATTAGCCGATGCAGTCTTATCATACTCAGCAGCAATTCTTTCTAAACCAAATACGTTATTAACTGTTTCAGGGGCTGGAAAAGTATCATTAGATTCAATGGTATCAGTTCCGTTACGGCCACTTTCACGTAGAAGAATTGATCCATTTGGTGCTTCTGGATTAACTACAATGCCTGGTACTCCCTTGTCCTTTTCAGGAAGGATCTCAGATTTTCCACCAGGACGAGCTACAATGCGCCTATTACTTGGGCCCTTAGCAAGTGCTTCTTTGATTCTATCGAATTGACCAGCCATAGTATTATTCCTTTTCCTGTCCTACGCCAAATTCAGCTGTGCGAGTAGTTCCATGGATCTCATCCATAGACTTTCCACCGTAGCCCTGATCTTCTTTACCTTCTTCGCCAAAACTGTTTCGGCCAATTAAGTCGTTAGCTTCTCCGCTTGTGATGTGTCCGCCAGAATAAGCCTTAGCAACATCAATACGTGAAGGTGTAGCATTAATACCAAACTTAGCCTTATTAACGGATGCTTTTACATCCGTAGCGTTAATAGCACCAAATGGGGATGGTGTGCGTGTAGGTGCAGGTTCAAATGCGTTACCAAGAGATGGCAGAGGAGATCCAAACACTGGCTTGGATGGACCGGTAAATGCTTCAGATACTTCATCTGGGTGTGGTGTTGATCCATCAACAGCAGCTGGAGCAGAAAATGCTTTAGCTCCTGATGCTGCGGGTGTTACCTCTTCAAATTGATTTTCTGTGCGTGTAGGTGTTGACTCGTCAGTAACATTAGTCGTACCCTTACCCTTACCTTTTTTACCCTCGGTAGGAGTCATCGAATCGTAAAGCTTATCTTGAGTTCTTTTTGAGATATCACTAGCAAGCACGCCGTTCTTCATACCAACGATGCCTACATGCGTTTGGAATAGAGCAGCTCCCTTTTTAGCGGCCTCTGCATATTCCTCTGGATTAGATTCTTTATCAATGCCTTCAGTATGGGCGTCAATGTACGCCTGGCGATTTGCAGCAGAGTTTGCTGTAGTTTCTACGCCTTTGCCAATTCCCTTAAATACTGCGCCGCTAAGTTGTTCACGTGTGCGATAACCGTGTTGAACACTTAAGCGCTCTAATGCCTGCTGATGGCCGTAGTCCATAACCATCTTCTGAAGCTTAAACTTATTCTTGGTAGCAAAGTAGCCTCCACCAGCCTTAATAAGGCTATTGAGAGGATTGCCCCCAGGTTGAACCATGTTTTGGCCGCTACTCTGCATCTGACGTTCCCATCTGTTCTGAGAGCAAAAGTTTAGCAACTCCACCCTGTTCTGTAAGCACTTGAGTGTTTTTATTATAGTGGTGCAGGCAAAAGGCCAAATCCCCATATGGCAGGGATACTACAACCTGGGCCCTAGCAGAACAGCCGTCACACTGGATTCTGCCCTGAGAGGGGGTTTCAACTTCCAGAACGGTCTGAGTCATGGGGCTATTCTACCCGTTAAAGCAAAAAGCCGGGAGCGTTAACTCCCGGCTCTTTTCTACTGAGATTAAGCAGCGTATGGTGCGATTGTGATAGCAGCACCAGCAGCAACTGAAGCAGTACCTGCAGCGATTGATTGGCTGTAGATTGTACCTGCACGAGCTGCAACCTTAACAGTACCTGTATCTGCGCCTGAAGCAATTGTTCCAGATGCAACAGTGTTGTATGTAAGGGTTGAGCCTGAAGCTGAAACGAGAGTGAATGTTCCGTTTACAGCTGTGTTAGTTACAGCAGCGATTGTAGCTGAGTCACCAGCAGCAAATCCGTGAGCAGCAGATGTAGTAATTGTTACCAATGTACCTGTGCGAGCTACGTTAGAAATTGCTGGGGTAACTGCAGAACCGGTTGTTGGGACAAGCTCAAGATCTGTAAGGATCGCTGTAGCGTTTGCAGTTGTTTGTCCGATAACTGATGGGACAGTTACATAAGCAACTCCACTAACATATGAACCATCTGAATCAGCAGCACCTGCACCAAGTTGTGCAATAGCTGTTTGACCTGTGATTGATACGCCTGAACCAGCTGAGTTTGTAACTGTGAAGCTGTAAGCGTTAGCTGTTGCGATTGTTGCGTTTGTTAGGTTAAATGCTGAGTTTGTGCAACCAGTGATGGTTACGTTCTGTCCAGCAGCAAACAACCAGTTAGGGTTCTGAGCTGTGTAGGTTACGGTTGTTCCATTACCTGAAGCAGCGGTTACACGAAGAACAGGGTCTGCAGCGATAAATCCTGGGTGACCTGAGTAGTTAGCTTCTGCAATAGCGTGGCTATCGTAAGCATAGTTAAGAAGAGCTGAGTTAACTGTTGAAGTAGTAGTCCATTGCTTGTTCTGTGCAGGGCTTACTGTGACAGTTGCAGATGGTGTTCCAGCGGTACGTTGGTCATTTGGCTGAATAGGGAAGTTACCCCATACAAAGTCAACTGCTACGTTACCAGCTGAGTCAAGGTTGTTACCTTCGAGGCTTGTTGCCATTGTGTTACCTTTTTCTCTAGAGAGGGTTAAAGTCCCATGCGCTTGGGACTAGAGAATAGTAACAGAGAGATTAAGCTTCTTGTACGTAAGTGTGAATTTCTCCGCCAGAATATATGTCATGTTTGATAGCAGCTTCTATGGCTCTCTTTAAAGCCTTCTCTGCTACCTCAGGAGATGTTATTTTTTGATAGTTCTGTATCTCTAAAGCACCTACGGCAATATCTCCGCCGCTGCCGGAATAGTAAATGTTGCGGGCTTCTCTGTCCCAGCTGTAGTCATTGAAGATTGGGTAAATAACACCACGTACACATACTAGGAGATTAGAGTCATGCCAGGCAGCATCCCCATCTTCCTTACCTTCATACCCGGCATCCTGAAATGCCTTACGAAGTTGAGGGATAAACTTATTCGTCATAAAGAGATCTAAGTTCTCGTTTGCACGTGGCTTAGGAGGTTTCCACCCAAACTGGGCAATATTTCCACCACGGGATGCTCCAGAGACTGCAATAAGGACTCCATTGTTCTCTACAATCTTATGAGTAGCAAGATCCATGTAGCGACCGCCCTCGTCAGAGGCACGTGAGTCACATCCAATAACGGCCCAACCATCACCTTGTATTGCGGCAAGTGTAGTCATAGTTCCCTCTCGTCTTGGTACCTAATGGTAGCAGGTTACTCTTCAAAACCCAACTCAAAGTGTTGGCTGCGGGTTCTAGGCAAATTGCCATAATTGACCACTTGCCAGGGCCAACCGGATAATACTGTATTTACATAATCGTTAGTAGAGGCTGCGTTTACTAAATCTGACCACATATCATAGGTAACCTGGTCGTACTGAATCCAGGTGTAATTATCCCTCATAATAATAACAAGGGTTTCATTGTTTGGGTTATACCCAGCCTTCATAGCCCTAGGCCTTACACCACCAGATGTAGGGGCGTATATCTCTTCATAACCTGGGCCAAAGACTCTGCTGCGGTTAGCATCACGGTCAATAGCAGATATAGTGGATGCATAGTCCTCATAGCTTGCTGGCTTATACCTGCTGCTTCTATATCTGTCCATAGGCGTAGCCTACCTTACTTGCCACCCCAACCGCCGCCTTTAAAAACGGCGGGGGTCGCTTGGAAAATTTTATTCATAGATTGCTGGCAGCAGACAGGAACAGAGTCATCACCGAACTGTTGGTAAATCTCTTGTACGCCTCCACAGACGTTGCACTTGTAGTCGTAGTTTGGCATTAGCGGCACTTCATGCATTTCGTATCAACACGGACTTCTCCGTAGTTTACCCAGCTCATCTGACCACAATGGTTGCAGCGGACTTCTACAGTACCACGCTGTTCAACTTCTTCCTTGTGAGTCTTTCTTGCATAAGGCGAAGCAAACACAAGCCACCCCCAAGCTAACAACATTCCACTCAGAACACCTAATACATACATATAGTTCTCCATCTTTTTCGGACGCCGGACCGGTGTCAGTACTAATCGTGCATCTGTTGATCCCAGTAAGGAATCCCATTCTCATCGTAGTCGCCTAGGCGCTCTAGGAGCTCTGCATGCTCTTCTAGTGTCCTACGAACCGACTCTGCTAACTTCTTATCTCTACGTGCGGCATCAATAGTTTCTTTTGCTTCTTCGTTATCCATCGTCATCTTTCTAAAATAAGAAAGCCCCTAGCCACGTATTCGCCGTAGAAACTAGGGGCTATGCTAATAGTATAGCGTATATTACTTGATCTTGATTACCTTTGGCTGTAATTCCTCGGGTAGCTCTTGCTCTAGGGTAATCCTGAGCAGACCATCCTTAAGCTCTGCTCCCTTGACAATGACGTACTCTGCAAGAACGAACTCTTGCTTAAAGTCACGGGTAGCGATGCCCTTATGGATCGGCTCCTTCTTAGATGCCTCTAATTGGCCTTCTACGGTCAGCTGGAGCTCTTTCACACTAATGGTGATGTCATCCTTACTAAAACCGGCTACAGCCAGTTCTAGGACGTATGTGTCCTCATCCTTGTAGATGTTGTATGGAGGATAGCTCGCTGTCTTAGCCTGGGCTGCGACATGCTTGAAGGTGTCAAATAGAGGATCAAATCCGATTGCCCAACGGTTGAACTGTGGGAATAGCGAAGTAATGGTTACTTCTGCTGGAGTTGTTGGATTTGATGATTTATACGGCTTTCCCCATGGATCTGGAAAACGATCGCTATGTGGGTCTTTGCCTGGGTTTTGATATGGGTGTGCCATGATTAATTTCTCCTTAGACGAAATTAGTTAAGATAGGTAGCCATCCGGCCTACCTGCTACTAGTATACCCGATTTTTAGAGTATTTGCTTAACTTCTTACTTAAATTCTAGGTTTAGATCAGGAAAGCTCGTATATTCGTATCCAGACGCACCTAGGTCATTTAGACCAGATGCAACCAACCACTTACCTGTAGAACCGTACCCTTTGAGATCTTCCCACATATCCTCTGTCACATCGTGGTACTTACACATAGGAGGTAGCGCACCGGTAGGATCGTACCTACCCGTCAGCTTATTCTTCTTCACCGGAGCACGGAACATGATCACTAGTGTCTCAGAGGCTCTGTGATACCCGCACTCAAGAGCTCGATTACGTTTGTCCTGCTCCCCCGTCTTATCGCTCGTAGGCGCATCTATGACCTCAAATGAGCTAGGCCATGCCCCGTATGCATTCCTGATTACCAGGTTGCTAGAGGTATTCCCGCCTTCTTCCTCCTCAGGATCATTGAATTCCTCGGCAGTTCCGTACATAGCGATTCCATAGGCTTCCCTCTTTAGACGCTCGTCCTCAGGAAGGCTATAGATGCCGTTGTTCTTCTTACGTTTGGATGCCATGGTGTAACTCTACCATAGCCACTGCCTATGATCATTGGAAGCCTGGAGTTACCCGCCAATTTTTCAACATGTGACCTACCCCACTTAGGCCACTGCCAACCCCTAAATAGTCCCAACAGTCAGTGTCGTCTGCCGAAAGTCACGGGGGCAACGGGTTTAAGGGTGGGGGGGTTTAATTTATGCGTGTAACCCATCAGGGGCAGAGGAGATAGGGAAAGAGGGTTCTCTCTCGCTTCTCAGGCGTTAATTGGCGTGTAGGGGTTCGAATCCCCCCTGAGAGCGGAGCATAGAAATACTATGCCACTCTAACAGAGAGGGACTACAAAATGTCCACATCTGCAACCCTGGAAGCACCCGTATCGGTGACCGCTGACTTCAACGCATTGGCTGAGGCTATTGCACAGAAGTTCAACAATGAGAAGGTCTGGAAGATAGAGACTATTCTTCCGCTTTTCAAGCAGTTCCCCGATAAGACACCGGCTCAGGCTCTTGGTTTCTTTACCAAGCAAGCCTCTGTGCCGTTCGTCTTTGCGGCTTATTATGTCGCAAAGTCGGGTGTTTCTCCCCGAGTCATCTCAACCGACTTCATCGGTCGCAAGGTTGATGACGAGGGTACCCGTGTCTATGAACTCATCAAGGTTCAGGACAATCCGACCTCTATGATTGCGGAGTTTATCCGTGTCAAGAGCGAGGCAGGTAAGCCAACTGTCAAGCAGTTGCCTAGCCTAAACACCGCTGCCAACGCTATCGAGCGTGCGCTCAAGGCGGTCAGCACCAACCCAGCCGAGGAGGCCCTCCTCAAAGCCCGTATCAAGGCTTTGGCTGAATCCCTTTAATGGGATAGAGGTTCTGGGGGTAGCAATGCCCCCAGACCCTTTCTATGCTCATAGGTAGCAGTATCTATGGGTATAGATGGGGGACAACCTAGTGTGGCAACACGGTACAGACACCAGCACACTAGCCCTGAGAGAGACCCTCGAGTACCACCTCAAATTAGGCCACTGACCCTGTAGCCCTCACGCTGTGTAGGCGTAAGACCAGGCTATGGGGTTGGTGGCCTTCTTATTATCAGGTAACTAACACTAATGCTCAGAAAGGAGCAATTATGGCAATTCAATTAACACTATCTGCTGAGGACTACTTCAGCATTATCAATGTCCTACGGGACAAGTGTGGTTGCGGTAACTGCGAGAGTGTTATCTCTCGTATGGAAAGTTCTCGTCATCAGAAAGGTCAGTTCAAGCCTTGTTCTATCTGTGGTGACCCAGCACAGTACAAGGACAAGACAGGCATCTACTGCATCCTCTGTATTCCTGCACCAAAGCAGTAGAGTTCCCCGCCGAAATTTCGCCCTCTCGGAAAGGAGAGAGAGTATGAGCAAGACAGTATGGACAGTTAACAAGCCTCCTCGTGTGTATGAGGTGGCTAAGGCTGTAAAGTGTAATTCACCCGAAGTTATCTCCCTGCTCCGGCGTTGGGGATATACCGGCCGGTCTGCCAGTAGCCGTGTCCCATTGGCTGTGGCGCTGGACTTCCTTACCTACTTTGCCTCCAAGGGCTATGACGAGGTATGTCGTGAGCATACTAATTGGGTGATTACTTGGTAGCAGCGTCAGTAGATTGTTTCCAACATAAACATTCCCCGCCGATTTTTCCAGGCTGTAGTCTTTGAGGGGTACACAGGTCGCCAAGTGCTGGCGTAAAGGTAATCCTGTGTGCCCCCTACCCTCTACAGAAAGGAAGAACCATGCTTGCATGGATTATCACCGGACTAATCTGTATGGCTATCGTAGCCGTACTGATTGACCAGCAGTACAAGATTGACCAGGAAGATGAAGATTGGAGAGTGAAGTGAGTGTTACAGCAAGAGTTGATGGTCGAATCCCGGTCTGGACAGACCTATCTTGGCAGGATAGGGCTAGTTGCTTGGGAATGGACACAGAGATATTCTACTTCGATCCTAATCTCAAAGGACAGTCGAAAAGAAACAAAGCAAGTGTCGCTAAGGCTATCTGTGCGACTTGTCCAGTCAAGCTCGAGTGCCTCACCGATGCTGTCGTCAGAGATGATAGACACTCTATTCAAGGAGGTACTACCCCAGAGGAGCGAGGTTCTCTCCACGAGAGCGTTGCCTGCTGGCCATTAGAGAAGGTGCTAGCGTGTATCAAGTAATCACACAGACCAGCACATATGAGGTCAACACAAACAACCACACATTCCGCCGTATCCCAGACAAAGGCCCTGGCCTAGTTAGGGACTTAGAGTGGACACCATATATCAGCATTAAACACCCATTCATTGGCCAACCTATGACCATAGAGTGGTCACTTGCAGGTGTGCGCACAATTCGTACCACAACACCCGTTGTGGACATAGACCTACTGGAAGGAGGGGACAATGAAGGCTAGACACAAGACTTGGCAATTTAATAAGTTCTGGTTATCTGTTGGTATAAGCAAGCAGTTTGCTATCAGTATCTATATCAACGAGATATTCGCAGGCATTGATATTGGATGCTTCTACTTCTCCATCGAATACTAATCTTATGTGAGGAGGCGGGGTTGAGCGTGTGAGGGTACGCTCCCCCGCCTGTTTTTCTGTGTAATGCGATGCCTCCACAGCACACCCGATGAAAATCTCTGTGCTGTGCTGGCTTCGGATTACATAGGTAATCCAGGGTCATACACATCCGCACAAAAGAAAGAGCGTGGTAGGCGTTGAGCTAAGGCTCCGAACGAAATAGTTACGGCTATCTCTACTAAGGCTGAACCCAACTGGCCGATCCCCTTGTCCTCGTAAGACTTCGTGGGCTTACACGGCATTGTGCTGCTATCGAGTACTGCGGCATAGTATGCAAATGAACTCACAACGCACGGAGAGTATAAACCGTGTATGCACCAACATAAACAACTACACAAAGGAGGGCCAGTAATGGCTAGAATCACCAACCTCATCAACAAGGCTGATGCTCTCAAGCAGTTAAACGCTGCACTGAAGAAGGCTAACGCTGAGTATGATAAGGACTCCAAAGCATATGTGGCCGCTAAAGCCATCTATGACAAAGAGATAGTTGCATACAACAAAGCCGTTGTTGCAGCCGGTATCGCACACCTAAAGTCTGTTGATACCAACAAAGCAAATCAATTCAGTGCTAGGTACGGAAGTACCTTTACACACGTTGACTTCAACGTCAACATTGGATTGAAAGAACCAAATCTAGACAAGGCACAGCCGCATAGAACTATGATTGAGCGTATTGAGAAGCAGATTCGTTCTGTTTCAATTATGTCCGGCGAAACCTTCAATGCCAGCATGTTGCATGACGATTTCTTCAACTGCTTGTAATACGGGTAACGCCGGTTGGTTTCTAAAGTTCTTCCTGAGGTAAAAGAACTCCTGTCCTAAGCATGACAAGGCTAAACTGCTTACGCCCTCATAGTTCAATGGATAGAACATCATCGTCCTAAGGTGAGTGTTGCCAGTTCGATTCTGGCTGAGGGCACGGCACGGAGTGCGGCAGTCTTGTAGACGAAAACCTCCCTCGCCAAGAGCTGAGCATCTCTATAAACTGCTCATTACTAATAGAAAGGAGGAACTATGGAACCGGAAGACTTGCACGGTAAGTTTGATTTTATAGCCACACCAGAGCACAAGACCAACATCTTGCCACTCAGATGGTTTGCCAATGCTTGCAATCATCTATCAAGTTTTGCGATAGAGCGAGCATTAGATCATGAAGACTTTGCCCATTACAACGGCACTGAACTATCACGAGCAGGATATAGATGGTGGAAGATTTGGGCCATCATCAACATTCCCTACGATAAGTGGGGCACAACCTATCTAGTAGATTGGCATAAATAATGCAACCAACACAAACAACCCTCTCACAGATAAAAGCCGAAGCCGCAAGCCGAGGCAACGTCGTATTCATTGATGATTCCCTACTTGAATCGGCCAAACGATTAGAATTCATTGTAGATGCAGTTGCCCACAAGGGACTCACCTACAAGGAAGCGTCAGCCTTATGGGCTGATGGCATTGACACTCTGCACACAAGTGTAGAGACAACAACAACCTCCGAAAGGGGCCTATAAAATGGCAAAAGGTAAAGGCGGAGTATCAACTCCAAAAGTAAACACATCAGGCGACCGTAAGAACGGTAAAGCCCGCAAGAAAAACCCAGGACCAGCGCAAATGGAGAAGACAAACTTCACGCATGTCAAGGGTCGTACACTAGCCAGCCACGAAAAGCGTGAGGCTTGGAAGGCCAAAGGTGGTCGTGCTAATCACGAATCAATTCCCCATTGGAAGACCGGCAAGGTTTACAAAGCACCGGTTCTTTCAGTATTTGCTAAGGCACTTGTATGAGCAAGAAGCTTAAGCGCAAGCACATCATTGCTGCACTTGAGCAGCAAATCCTTGAAGAGCACGACAATCTGCATTGGGATGACCATCAGCACAGTCGTGCATATCACAGCGGGCTTATGGATGGCTTGGGGTTTGCCCTCAAGTTACTCAAGCCTGACTCAACTGTGCTTCCCCTCACATCAGTGTGGTTCGATGAGCCAACACAAACACACGAGCGTCAGCGTGAGCAACTTATTGAGATCCAATATGTTGACATGTCAGACCCTATTCCGGTAGGGTTGTTTGAAACAGTGGAGGCACCATGAGTTACAAATTACGTTCATACCAATTCTGGTCTGACTATCTAGACGGTGGGCGTAAGAAATATATGCGCCCACTATACGATTACGGTATGGTCATTGAGAAGGTTAACAAGTTTCAGTTACCTGGCGGTGACCTACAAATCAAAATCAACTGGGCAGGCAATCTGCCTATTATCCGTGTCCACAGCGATGACTCGTTTACCCTACAAGGTGGTAAAGCTCAGAGTTTTTGGGGTGGCAGTTGGGATGTTCTTAAATCCCAAGGTGTGCGCTATCGCATGTGGAAATACACAGGCTTGCGTATTTATCAGCAAAACTACCAAATTAAGGTTGTAGACGTTGATGCAGGCCTTACCCCATCTAAGATACAAGGTTGTCGTCAATGTAAACAAACAGGTAAACAAGACGGTTGGTGTAGTCCAACTACTTGTTTTGATGGCGACTTCTATGACACACCTAACGGAGATTCTGTGTATGCATGCCCTGAACATCCTGATGCCCAATCACCACATGGATCGTGGCACAGGTTTCACCTTATAGCGTGCACCCACGGACAAATGAAAGGCCACACACTACCACGAAGCCAAGAGTGTTATTACTGTAAGGGTTCAGGCAAGCGTGACTATGGCAACAAACCGATTTCTTTACTCTGGGATGGTTCCCCACTTAGGGTAAAGGATAGAAAGATAGTAAGAACACCCGTAACCGAACTAGAAAGGATGATGACTATAAATGTCACCAATAGCTTATGACAGTACAGAGCCTATCAACTCAATGATAACTAGCTCTATCACAAACAGCATGGCAGATCATGCATCGGCAATCAACAGCATGATGTTACCTAGTACCTTCTTAAACTTTAGCGAAAGCAATAGTAACTACAAGGAGGCGATGATACACCGTTTGATTGACTCTCCTTTGTATCCATTGCAGCTAATGATTACCGGTGTTAGGTCATCTAAGGATGACTCAGCAAGACTGCGTACCTTTAGTGATTACGCAGCCGCTCTTGCCTATGTTGCCGGCAATACAGACATGGCAAGAGAGATTGTACTTCGCAATAATCCTAAGTTAAGCAGCCCTTTTCTTAAGAACATTGCAGAGTCACTATCAATTGGTATCAGTCCTGATACCTTTAAAGAGTTACTACGTGAGAGCACAGCAAAAGCAGCCGCTTTTCTGGCTAATGCGTAGCCAACACAAACAAACCAACCGCCTGAGAAAGGGAAACATTCAATGGCAATAGATGATCCGGTTGAACCTTGGTCAGATGCCCCAGCTCAAGACTATATTAGTTGCGATAGTTGCGGGTATAGCATCGGCAAAGCTAAACCTTTTACAAAAATCTACAATGTTAGATATCGTGGCTATCAGTACTTTCATGATAGCCACCTAGATTGTAGTGAGGCCTCAGCTAAGGTTAATAGCCGACCTCGTATAGTTCTTAACCGCTTTAGAAAGGGACTCAACGAAGTCCTCTATGGAGACATAGAGAGCCAGTTAGTCTCAAATGATATAGCTGATATCTAATCAGCTAAGTTGTTGGTTGGCTAAGCTCACCGCAAAATAGACTGTTAATCCCCGCAACGATCGAGATGAGAATTGCGCACGTTGGTAATTCAATAGGCTGCTGAGCGGCATGTTATTAGTCACTGTTGCGCATTGGGGGTAAGCCAACCAACAACCCTATTAAAGGAGGTCATATGTGTCACGAATGTGACGATGAAGGTTACGATGAAATGAGTTCTATTCCACCTGAAGAGATGGAAGAGTTCATAGATTTTGCATGCCTTCAAGTATCTAAAGTAATAGATAAAGCAGAAGAAAAAGGATTCCTTTACCAACTCATCACTGAGTGGCCAAGGGAAAGGCAAGCAGCATTCGCTCTTGCTACGATACTAGAGGCCCGACTAAACTCGGCCTGGCAGGAAGAAGAAGGGGAATAAATGGACATCTCAATGTTCGTTGAATCGTACGAACCAACTATGGGTAACCACCGTCGTCAGATATTGGTGGTCCCTTACAAGGGCGGTATCAATCTCTACTCTCGTGTGACTGACGGTACTAAGGGTACTCACAATAAGTGGGTATCAACAGACCTAGACACACTAGCCAATGAGGTTAAAGATAACGAGCAGACAACTCGTCGCCCTGTTGGCGTGTATGTAACTGCTGCTGATGTGCGTGCTATTGATAGCAAGGGCTATTCTCCAGTCCTTACTACAAAAGCAGTAGGTGCACACAACAAGTCCATTGCAGAAGCTAAACCTGATGTGATGGATATCGTAACAAGCTTCTACTCTCAAATCGAAGTAGGAGATGATCAACTGGAGGAATACGTGATAGATAATCGAGCAACAACTAGTCCGCTAGTAGTTCCCGTGCCAACACAAACACTTGATGCCCCGGCCCAACAAGCCGCTCCGTCATTCAATGTGTCGCTTGCCACAGTTCCACCAATTCACTTAGCTCAACGCTATGTGCATCGCAAGGTCTACAATGTCGAAGACTTTGCTATCTTTGATACCGCTCGTGCTGACGGTATCAACGTTCTTATCTACGGCCCAACCGGTCCTGGTAAGACAACTGCTGTAGAAGCGTGGGCCGCAGAGCGTGGCTTGCGTATGGCTACAGTGTCCGGCAATGCATCCATGGAGTCACGTCAGTTGTTTGGCGGCTTCATTCCTGACGGCAACGGTAGTTATGGTTGGATTGATGGTCCAGTAACTGACGTTGTTCGCAACGGTGGCGTCTTGCTTCTCGATGAGATGAACTTCATCAGTCCCAAGATCTACACCACCCTTTACCCACTAACCGATGGTCGTCGTACCATCACCTTGCTTGACCACATGGGCGAGACAATCACAGCGCATCCTGATCTTACGATCTTTGCGACAATGAATCCAGACTATGTAGGTACAACGCCTCTCAACTACGCAATGCGTAACCGCTTCGACATTCAGTTGATGTGGGATTACGATGATGCCGTAGAAGAGAAGCTTGTCAACAGCAAGGCTCTTCGTACGCTTGTCAAGTCTCTGCGTACAGAAGCTGCCAAGGGTCAGTACGACACCCCTATCTCTACCAACATGCTGATCGAGTTCAGCGACTTTGTAACCAAGCTTGGTTACGACTTCGCAGTCGAGAACTTCATCGCTCACTTTGGCTCTGACGAGCAAGCATCTGTGCGTCTGGTATTCCAGACTCATCAGTACAACATCCAATCTGATTTCGGTATTGCACCGAATATAAAGAACGATGAGTCAGAGTCAACACAAACACAGGCCGAACGCTTAAGCGCCTGGGTTGCAACAGCTAATTCAATGTCAGTCTAAGGAGGTGGTAAATGTTTAACGACAACATCAACGAGCGTTATCAAGATGTGCGTGACGAGGACACTCAGTTACGTTCTATCCGACTTAACGCTCTATGTCGTGTTTACGAGCAAGCTGACAGAGTCATCACCGGTGATCCAGTTATGGTTCACGTAGTGGCTGATGGTCCTGCACCAGCATGGTCAGACGGACAAGCAATTTACATCAACGCCAGTGAGATCGAAGATATTGATCTCGAAGCGTTATCTCAAGTCAATGGCTTGAATTTCCACGAGCTAGCTCACCATCTGTATACTCCCCGCAAGGGTACGGTATTCATGAAGGAAGTTATTGACCGTGGCCTCATGCAAGCAGCCAATATGCTAGAAGATCAACGTATCGAAACATTGCTTGTAGCACGTTATCCATCAGTAGCGCCGTTCTTAATTGCAACGTGTGCTCGCTATCTAGGTAGTACTCAAGACCAAGCCGAAGGTGTTTATATGCTTCTTCGGGGTCGTAGGTACTTACCTATTCAAATACGTGAGGCATTCAGGGACTTGTTCTACGAGCCTGCGCTCATCCCTGTCATTGCTGACATCGTAGATCAGTATCGGTTGCTTGTATTTCCCCGTGATTACGACAAAGCAATCGAGCTTATCCAACGTTGGAACGATGAGGTACTCAATCAGCTGCCTAACCCACAAGATCTTCCCAAGGGTATGACCGGCTGTACTGATCGTGACGCTGTAAGCAAAGGTCGTCCTGAGCCTGGCAAAGCACAGGAGAAAGATGCACAACGTGCAGCAGGTATGGGTAAAGCGGAGTCAACAACTCCCAACACAAACAAACCCAGCCAGCCAAAACCAGCGCCAACTAACCAACAAGAAGCACTCGATATGGCCAATGCCAAACCAACAGACGGTGAGATCAAAGCACCACCATCTATGGCGCCAGGCACCGGTCATCACGAGAGTTTCGGTGGCTTACCTGATAGTGTCCATAATATGCTTGATGAAGTTATTGACTCTATCATGTCTAGTAAGGATGTACTACAAGATCTCAAGACCAAGCAAAAAGTAATCGTTGGTGGTGACGGTAAACATACCGATACTATCAAGCGTGGTCGTTACGACACAGCGGCTGTCCCATCAGACGCAATGGTTACTTATCGCAAGTTTGCACGTGAGCTAGAACGCTTGCGTGACGAGTGCGAGCCAGCATGGCACAAGGAAGAAGCTAGTGGCAAGCTCAATGTTCAACGTGTTATTCGTGGCTGCGAGATTGACCAAGCCTTCGATCGTTGGGATGAGGGTACAGACGGTACGGATGTAGAAGCTGTCATTCTTGTTGACCGTTCTGGCTCTATGACTGGCGGCAATGACCGTGATGCATCTATTGCATCCTGGACTATCAAGCGTGCACTAGAAGGCATCGGCGCTCCGGTGACCGTGTACTCGTTTGACGATGAAGCTGAGTTGGCATACAATCGCACAGAGCTTGCCAACAAAACTCATTACAAGTTCATCTATGGCAGTGGTGGCACCGAACCTTACAGCGCCCTGCTTGCTGCAGAACAAGTTCTTCTATCATCTCGTAAGAAGAACAAAATGCTGTTCATCGTTACCGACGGTGCCTTCGGCACTAAAAGTGACGAGATCATTGACCGCATGAGTAAGCGTGGCATTCTTACCGCCATGTCTTTAATCATGGGCGACAACGACATGCAGTGGTACAAAGACCGCTACAACTACACTGACGACACATTCAGACATGGTGTAGAAGTCTTTGCCCGCATCACCTCAGCTCGTGATCTCTTGCCATTTGCAAGATCTGTAGTTACCGGAGCAATCAGAAAGAGAGGAAGATAATGTACACAATCTACGACAGCCTAACAGAGACACTAATAGAGGTGTTCAACGACTATGAATCAGCACAGATGTTCCTGCTTCATATCTCAGATGAACTAAATGATGGTGGTGCCAATCTTAGTATTGAAGCCATCACTCCTGCACACGAGTGGGCTCAAGACAACGGCATAACGTTGGCAGCACTAGCATGACAAGCCGGCAAGAAGATCCAGCAACATGGTTTAGTGAGATGTTGAGACAAAGAGAAATTGATCAGCTCAACACAAACAAAGCCATAGTACACAAGATGCTAATCAAACATGGGGCTGAAGATCTCATCCCCATGCTATTGGAGGACTAATGATCAAATGCAACTTATGTAAGAACGTGCTAGGTCAAGACGACTCGTACGTAGTTCATAGTCAAACAGTAACGTGTTGGGATTGTTACTTTGGAGATGACACGGGAGAACGATGGTAAACACATTCCTACCATACGCAGACTTCAAGCAAGTAGCGCAATCCTTAGACGATAGGAGACTCGGCAAGCAACGTGTAGAAGCGTTGCAAATTCTGAGGGCCAACCTGGGTCTAACTGTAGGGTGGCGCAACCATCCTGCCGCAGTAATGTGGCGAGGGCATGAAGGTCTACTAGCCAAATACACCATCACAATATGTAACGAATGGGTAAAACGTGGCTACGTAGATAACACAAAGCAACAGGTAATCGAACTCATGAAACAGTATAACCTCAAACCAATCAAAAAGCCTTGGTGGCTTGGGGCAAACACATTGCATGAGAGTCATCAGTCAAACTTAAAGCGTAAGCTTCCTGAGCATTACGACTTTGATGTATCTGATGACATGCCATACCAATGGCCAACACCAGAGGGTACATTCCGTACGACTCAAAAGGATAAGAATGAACCTAAGAAAATCAAAAGAGCAACTAAGAAGATTGTTGGAGCTGAGGAGATCTAACGCAGCTTCAGCAGTACCAAACAAGAAAGCTTACAGCCGTAAGCGTAAACACCCAAAAAAGGAGATAGAGTGATAACTACAACCCGTAAGGAAGCAGTTACTCTCATTGAAGAGAGCATCAATAACATCATTCCTCTTGAAGATGAGAGGCTTGAAAAGGTCATTTACGCAGTTAACAATGACCTTGCCGTCAGGGATTGGGTCTTGGGCATGCCTAACAGATTTACCTTAGAAGAATCCATTGACTTTGTTAGATATATGGCAGTACATACAACAGCACTGGACAGTGTGCCATTTATCACAATCAACGCCGTGTTTGAATATGAACGTGGCAACAGAGACAGAGCTATTCTTATGATTGACTATGTTAATGCGGTTAACGATAGGTACCCATTGGCACAGTTAATTACAAGAACTTTTGATGCAGGCTGGGCGCCAGAAATGTATGCTCAAATGCGTCAAGATTTAGATGACCGGGTAGTAAAAGACTGCAATGATGAACTAATCGGAGAGGAAGATAACTAATGTCAAACAACATCATATGGCAAGCAGCAATAACAGCAGATATGGTAGAAGACTGGACAGAGGATGAGATCGAAATGCTCATAGCTGATCTAGATGACGCAGTTAAAGCAACCTATGAAGATTGGGAGCTACGTGACTAAATACAGAGTAACCATACATGAGCACATAATCAGTGACTTATGGGTAGATGCAGAGAACAAAGAAGAAGCCAAAGCCGTAGCTGAAGAGCACATATCGGAAGGCTTCAACGGATGGGTTGTAGATGACATGGCCGGTTGGATTGAGACCGGCAGCATCTATGACGAGTCCGGTGGGGAAGTTTGACCAAAACAAACAACTTCGCTATACTAGAAACAGAAGGGGGTACAAATGAGCAACGAAAGCGATCTCTACGATCTAAAGCTTACTTTCAGAGTAAAGCTTAAGAAGTGGCGCATAGATGATCAGCACGACCCTGACAATCAAGAGTGGTGCCTGTGGGTATATGACAGGAACCTACAACAATGGGTACAAACCACTCGTGATTTGGACAGGCCGGGCGAAGAAACAACTATTGAGGCCATCCACATATACTGATGGCCTCTGAGACAGGGGGAGAATATGTAATGCAGTTCGCACAATTCACAATCAAAACCAAAGAGATAAAGAAGCTGGTAAACGCTTTAGAGACTGCAGGCTTAGAGGTCAGCATGACCAATGGCAAGCATCACATAAAAGTTGTTAACCCAGAAACCAGAAAGGTAGTCTTCTTTGGGCAACAATCTTTGGGAGACCGAAGAGCCGGCAAAAATATCCTACGGGATCTAAAGAAAGTCGGATTCCACGAACAAATCAACCTATAAGGAGGGCCAAATGGCCAAGGTAACAAAGACGCTAGAAGTAACACTTACAAAGAACACCTCTGTAGAGAAGGGTGGTGCATGGCTGATGGTAATTACGGATAGCTTTGGTACAAACCACTCAGCTTGGGCTAACCCATCTGCAGCTAAGCGATATCTAAAAACCTATGTACTGGCAACCACACCACGCAAGTCAATCAAGATGGTGGTGGCCGCTACAAACGGTGAGGAAAAGCCAACCCATTTCAAGGGTGAGTTAACATGGAAGGCAGATGCATGATGATGGATATGGAAACCGTACTACCCCGTACTTGCAACATGTGTCATGGTACGGGGGTTGTCTATTGGGAATCCAATGACGACTTTGATGTAGAAGAATGTGAATGCCAATACAAAGGAGAAAACAATGCCTAAGTTCCGTGTACAGTTCGATGCAACCCGTCAAGGTACCCTTATCTTTGATGCAGAAGATAGGGAGCACGCATTAGAAATATATAACGGCCTAGTCGAGGGTACAACTTACCCCGATGAGATTGACAGCTATGAAGATACAGAAGTATCAGACAGCACATACTATGAGTTAACCGATAATTCCGGCAAACACATAGCTGACTAATATGTTGGCAAGCAAAAGCCCCCGGCTCTTAATTGAGTCGGGGGCAATTGTTTGTGTTGGGCGGCTAGCTATGCCTTTATTCGATATCGTCGGCTAACTCGTCTTCCAAATCTTCGAGGTCATCCTCATCAAAATCGAAATCATCAAATCCATCTTCGAAATCATCTTCGAAGTCTTCGTCATATAGGTCCGGGTTAATCTCGTCTGACATGTTTCTCCTTAGGCGTTATCTTTGATTAGTTTTACTTCACACGCATCCGTAGTGCAATAGGCTTCACCGATCGCATCGAATGCCATACCTGCATACACACCGCTCAAATCAATTGGGAAGTGAGTCATGCGGGCTTCTTCGTACTCGTCAGCATTACTCTGAGTGTAAGGCATCTGAGGATATAGCGTATCATCCATGGCTAGGAAGGATACGGTCTTTAGTTGACCATCATACATATGCAATACGGTTCCGATTGCATCCGATTCGGTCTTAGGGTCAAACGATACGGTTACCGAAACAGAGTTATCGGACCAGTACCTCTGAGCAGTGGCAGCAATTGCCATCTTCTCATAGATAGATACTTCCTTCTCAGAACGCATAGCATCTGACTTCACTGGGAAGTATACGACAGATGTTCCGTCCGGATCAGAAGCTGATGGCTCAACCTTGTAGTTGGCCATTTTGAACAATGGGAGCATAGGATCGCTATTAGAGAACCTAATGGTACGCATAAAGTACTTTCCTCCTGGAGTCCAGTGAACTCCTGGGGATTCTCCCGCTAGGATTGAAACTGTTCCTGATGGCTTAACAGTCGTCATCTTGATTGACTCACGGATTCCAAGCCATTCAGAGTAGCTCTTATCATAACCCTGGATAACTGAGTAACCTTCGTCCATCCAGTTACGAAGCAAGGGAAGACCCTTCGTATCTGCAAAGTTAGCAATACCTGAGATTGAAGTGCCGATGCGGCGGTTGCGCTGCATGATTGCGTTAGTCTCTTCCCAGTGGGTAGGGATGAGAGTTACGGTTTTAGCATAGAGGTACGCAAACTTAAGCGTGCGCTTGAAATCCTCTAGGCTGTCATGACGGCCAATGTAAGTTTCTACCAATGTGCAGCACTCCATTGATTCCAATGATTGTTCAGCACATGGGTTGTAGCCGGCAGCACGCCAATCCTTGTTGTTGACCGGATCAGCTAGGCGGCCGTACTTACGTGTGGTGTCCATCCAGATCACGCCAGGCTCACCATTGCGGGCAATACCTTCAATGATCTTTGATAGGTCTTGACCAACCTCTACCTCAACTGAGTTGTTGGACATCCAACCCCAACCAGGATTGGCAGGATCATAGGAGTTACGCTCTGGGAACATCTCGGCGTTCTTAAGATTAATAAACTCTTCGTCATCCAAACGGCCAATTAGGAGCTCGGCTGAGCGGCGGACGTTACCGGAGACCACGCATACGCCGATTAGGTTACCGATGTCTGCGATGTCACGGCGAGTCAGCTTTTGGCCGGCTCTGTTATCAAAGATCTTAGCTAGTTGGTCGTGGAGTTTGATGAGTGGATCGGGTCCAGCCGCAGTACCTCCGAAGGTCTTGATTGGAGTTCCGTATGGTCGGATTGCCGAGTAGTCAAATGTAGGCTTCTTCGTATCTGGCTTAAGGTAGCTATTGATGACGGCAGCCGTAGATTCGTACCAGCCTTCTCTGGTGTCGGGGATGACATAAGTGTCTCCTTCTGTAGGTGCATAGATAGTGAAGTCCTTGTCTGCACCCTTATCGTCAAACCCTACGCCAACTCCCAACATGGATGCTTCCATGAGGAATGAGAACGGCTTAGCCGGATCGTTCTTGGTCATAGAGCTTGTAGATACAAAGCTGCAGTTCTGCAACGCTGCAGAGTTTTTCTGTTCATTAACCTGAGGAGTTCCCATCATCCATAGGCCTCGGCCAGGTGGGGTCCACTTCAGGTTAAATAGTCGGTCGAAAGCTTCTTTGGCTGAGGTGGCAGCCTTGATATCCGACCATGGAAGTCGGTTCTGTTTTGCGTGGTCTTTCTGAAGGGAGTACATGCCATTGATGACACGCTCACAGACGTCCACCCAAGTTTCCTTGGTTCCATCCTCCTTAAGACGGGAGTAGGTACGCAAGAAAGTAATTTCCCCAAGAGAGTTGCCAGCAGCATCCTGATATCCCCAAGGTACCTTCTTTGAACGGTACGGAGTTACAAAATCATCTGCGAGTTTAAACGAAAACACACATCACCCATTTCTATAGTTTTTGGCTTGTTATCAGGTACTACTTATTTAGACTGTCGTCTATGATCTTACTTACTTCACCCTCATTTAGCCCACCGTTGGGGATCTCCCTCAAGGTGCTTGCCCGGTCTCCGAAGAGAGCGGAAAGCATACCACCAGAGGATTGCCGCTGAGCTGTGATCTGGATGAACTCTTTATTTTCTTCTAGCTTCTTGACTTCGCCTACCAATTTAAATAGGCGATCAATCTCTTGACCGGTGTTAGGATCTGGGTATCCACCGTTCAATTCTTCAGCAAAACGTGCAAAAGCGACCCTAGCGCCCTGCATTTCAATAACTGCGTTAAGCAAACCCTTAAGTTGTTCTTTAGTCTTTACTTCGACAGGTAGGTTATACGCACAGCTGTTGTTCGGTTTGAACGCCGGACAATTCGACGCAACAAAGCACGTATTGCATTGTCTGAACGACGAGGTCGTACTTTTAAGGACCGGTACATCACTGATTACATCCCTTCCAATGTCATCTTTTTCCATGATGGTCTTGTTTGAGACGCCAAAAACAGGCAGCGTCATGGTCTCATTTGGGTCTCTAGGCGTGAAATCTTTCCGCACCTCAACCCCTCTGTTATCAGGTTCTACACCCCTGGTTTCCGCTAAACCTGGATCATCCATTGCACCACTGTTATCAGATAACTTCTTACTATTCAAGGACTTCTCCAACTGCAGGTAGGACCAAATAGCGAGGCGGGTTACCTCGTTACTATCATCATTCATAATCTTGTCGAAGTCGAGTCCGGCCTTCTCGATAATCGCCTTGTAGCGAGGGCGAGCCTGGTCTTTCTGCTTCTTCTGATACCGGACAAGTCTAGTGCCGTCCCAAACAATAGTCTCACCTCTCATCATTGGGCTGAGCCATGAAAGGGTACTTGCGGTTGCCAGAGGGACCTGACGTAGATTGTCCGGCTTGGCACACGAGATTCCGTGGAACTCTAGGTCAGGGAACTGACTCAAGAGGGCCCTAGAACGTGCTGACAAGCTCGTATCGTCCTCTAACGACTCACCAAGCAGTGCGACGTTGGGGAACTGGGATGCAAGGCTGTAGAGGCCTGTATGGCCCGTTTCTTGGTGCCATACAACCGAGTACTTGTCCAGACCAAACTCCTCACCAAAGGTTTTCCTTTGGTAGTTAATCCAGTTCTGGCCCAGAGCTTTGGCATCCAGTTCGGTAGCCATGGTAATCCTATCGGCATTGATAGCCAGGAAGTCCTGGTAGTCAGCCGCATAATCTTCCAGCTCACGTTCCGTCATGTTCAGGTCGTTGACGTTGTGGCCGCCACCATCCAGGTAGATCTTTACATAGTCTGGGAAGCGGTCAGCAAGGATATAGTCTTTGGTCTTTGGCAAGCCACGCTTGACTAGACGCCAGTAGTTGATGCTTATGTGTTTAGCCCCGACACTAGTCAGGAGAGTTCTATGGCTGGGTACTTCTCCTCCCATGAAGATAATGTTCATTCGAACCTGTTTACATTGCTTCCAAGGTGGGCATCCAACAAGGCGAGCCTCTGTCGCTCAACCTCAGATCGAAGATCTTCCCACGGCTTTACTTGACGCTTAGTTCTAGTGAATCTTGGATTGGCAAACATCAATGAAGGTACACCCTTAGAAAGAGCATAGGCACAGTAGTCAGCATCTGCGTCTATAAAGAGCTCTAGCTTACCCTGGCTCATTGCGTAATCAATTTGCCGGTGGCGTAAGTCTTGACCAGCAAAGAAGTACCTATCATCATAGATATCGGCGTAACCAAAGATCATATTGCTACGAAGCCAGTGATCTGTTTTTTGCTGCGACATGTCGGAAGTAATGACAGTGCGGTAGTGCTCCGCTATAACACGATAAAGACGAACCCCATCAGGGATTGGATCCCCGACCTCTGTCATTAGGACTCCTTCTAGGGAGACCAGTGCTGTTGCCATTTACATCCTCGTTTTCGTCCAAATGCTTATACTCGCAATGTCTTGCGAGAGAAGCGACCACGTATACTTTGTCACACAGTGCGCATTGCCACGGATTAGCCATGGCTTAATTATAGTTACTTATACTTGTTTTCGTTCTTCAACTTCTTAGCTTCACGCTTCTCTTTTAAGCTCATTTTGGCCTCTTTTTTAGTATTTGCGTTGCCCTTTTGTTCCTTGTTAGCCACGAAGTGATCTCCTAATAAGTGTACTAGTATCTGGTAGCTCCATGCCGTAGAGCTCTCTTTGTTTACCGGCATTAAATGCAGTTTGACTATCTTTGATGGAGCGTAACGCCTGGATAGCACCAGAGCGCTTACCGGCCTGCCAACGATAGTTGTTGTAGTCGGCATATCCTTCTCCGACTTTACTAAAGGCAATGTGTCTGCTCTTATGAATATCATCATAGAAAGCAATTGCTTGCTCCATAGCTAACTTGAGCTTACGCTCTGCATTAACTTTGTACGCAGGATTTGTTGAGTTGCGAACTTCATTAAGAGCATCTGTGTAGCGCCTAACCATCTCGGCTGCAGCATCTTGATCTCTCTGAGTACTTTGTTCCCAGGCCCTGCTGTAAGGAGGTTGTGGATTTGCCTCAGGCCTTACGGTCCAGACGTTAGCTGTTAGGTCGTATGCAGCATACGGGTTGATATCTCTGATATCAGACTGCGGGTTTACATAGTATGTAAGCTCATAGCCTTCCCAATTAGCAGTCTTAGGCATAAGTTCTTTGTTAAACCCATCGTTAAGCTCTTTTGCAATTTCCTCGTCAGAGAAACCAGAGAACTCTGGATTGGATGAGCGGAATCTAACGTAATTGATTCCAACCAAACAATCTAGGTCACCCGGCTGTCTTGATGCCTCCCATTGATACGAGACACCAGATCCTGCAAGCCAGACATGCGTCCAACTAGCAGGTGAGGTGTACTGAGTACCTAGGTGATCAAAGAGCATAGATAGGATGCCTGTACGAACCCAAGGCTTTAATTCATCTCCTTGAAAGAGATTAGGGTCGAGCTCTTTAGAAGGAGCGCTGAAATAGGAAGTAGACCCCGGTGTAATTACCGGGGTTACTCCTGAAAAGTCTCCATAATCCATAAGCGTATTCTCCACCCTAATCGTCGTTACGTCACGGCATAGAGCAAGTTACGCTGACGGAGTTGTATCTCCAGCAGGTGGCTGTTGAGCTGCAAGGCGCAATGTTACATATTCTGCAGCAGATTGAGCCTGAAGATCCATAAGGATTTCTGAGGTATAACGACGAACCTCAATAAGGCTTGCTTCACGTTGAACTGGAATAGTTAAAGCTCCTGGATTACGTTCTACGTATACATTACCGTCTTCTGTAACCAATACTGCGTAACCAAAGATGATAGTGGGATTAGACGACTCCGCTTCAGGAGTATCGTGTGTGTGGTCTGTGGTCTCTTCTGACATGTTATATCCTATTCGTATAGTCCGGCTTTTTTACGGTTTTGTTCAACTACAAAGGTCTTAGCAGGGCAGAAATCGCACAGGTACACAGTTGTACTTGCTGACTTAGCTGCACTTTCAAGACCAATTTCTTTTCGAAGCTCGTCTGTACCCTTAGGTACTAAACGCTTGTTCTTGCTTTTCCAGTCGTAGCAGCCTTCAACTGGACGCAGGTGAAGATTAAAACACCTCATAGCATCTTCATAGAAGGTCGCTTTAGTAGTATAGTAGTCAGGATCAATATCTGCAAGTCCGCCGCCAACTTTATCACGCAGGTTTTTGATTACTTGCTTACGAACCTCTGGGCGTGAATAGGTTTTGATACCGATCTTTGATAGAAATCCAGAATGCGGAATGCCTGCAGACTCATGTTTTTCAATCATAACCTGCAATAAGACGTCATCGTCTGGATGACCTTCGTAATCTGGCAGTTCTTCGATAGTCTTACAGTTATAGCAATAGAGCAGGCGAATATACGGACCTTCGTCCTTGATAGTCGTCCAGGTCTTGCCTTCGTCAGCGGGGTTGGCTCCTCCGCCTAAAATAGGTAGTGACATTATGCCTCCTTGTGTTTATAGTATAGCCGATAAAAGCTACTTCATCAAATCCTCATAGTTTTCGTCCTCGTAATCGTTATAGAGGTCGTCCATATCAATCATGTTATCGTAGTTATTGGTGTCTCTTCCACCCTCTGCAGCAGCCCTCTCAATGACGGGAGATACGTGGTCTGGGGCTAGCTTTCCATAGTCCTTCTGCAATTCTTTGTCCAAAGATCCGGCGGTCTCTACCTTCTGAGGCCGGCCTTGGGTGCGAACAGGCTTATGCTCTCCGGTAGCTACGAACAGTTGTTCAGATGAAGAGTTTTTCTGAGCAATCTCACGCAGCTTCTTTTCTACACGGGCACGGTTATACGACGCAACATCTGAGCCTATGCGATCAAATTTCTTTATGTACTCTGGGTTGTGCTTTTCTTGGTCCCAGCAAATAGGGCAAAGATTCTTAACCTGATTTCCAAAACGTGGATGGTTCTCAAAGTGCACAGTAAAATAGGCCTGTGGGTGAGAACGGGAATTCTTTTCACAGGCTAGGGGCTCTCCTGTAGCTATAGACTTATTCTTTGCCAGTTCTTCAGGAGATATATCTATACCTTGAAAATACCCGCCATTGACAGAACTTACGGCTGATTTACCGGTGCCACTTTCAACCGATCCTTTGATACTGTCGCCCTTAACAATATTGCCGGTTGGGTCTTCTTCTGAAATGGCCATTTTTAATCCTTTGTTGGGTCATCCATATTGATGATACGCATTACGGACTCATCTCCGGCCCGCATATTACGCTTAATTCTCTGGTCCTGTAAAGAGTGAATAGTAGCCTCTTGATGGCCCTCTTCAAAATGAGCACTACGACCTAACTCAGCGTTAAGGGCATCTGCATGTCCAGAGTTCTCAATAGAATTATTGACATACTCGTCTAATGCGCTATGCTTTGGCTCTTCCCATTCTTTTGAGTAAGTAACTTTCTCAGGCTCAAACAAAGCTCCTTTAACTTTATTAAAGGAGTGACGAACCCGCATACTTCTCGTCATAGGGAAGGGCACTACATTGTTAGGTGTACCCGACTCATCCATCTCAGTAGTTAGCACCCATTTGGTTATTGAATACGTCAGCTACTGGCATTGGAGAACGTGGCTTTGAAGACACTGACATAGCTGTTGGAGCAACCTTAGCTGGCTTCTCTTGGTCAATAAAATCATAGTTCCAATATGGGTGGAGATCACGACGGTTAGCCAAAGTGATATCGTCACCGGTGCCTACAGCAACCTCTGTGTTAGGACGGACCTTACGGTACTTACCGTCTGTTGATCCTTCTTCTAGTCCACCATTGAGTGAACGTGAGTTGTTAACTGCCATTTTATTTCTCCTCTGAGTCGTAGGCCTGGCCATCAGAACCCATACGCATAGTTGTTGATTCTGGACCAATATCGCTAGGTACCTGCTTGAGTAGCGAATCTAATCTTTGGTTGCTTTTCGCCACGCGGCTGCTGTAGCGACTTGGACTATTTACAATTAGTTTTGTTGCAGCAAGCTTGCCAGCATCACCATTCATAGAGGCACGAGATGCCTTGATGTTCTTACGGCTTCGAATTGGAAGTCCCATGATTCTCCTAATTTGTTAGATATCTAGTAGGAATATTACCATTTCCGTGTAACGCTGGGTCCTCAATCATTACATTTCTTGAGAGCTCCGTAGGTGGAGCAACTGTAGTGGCCGGATTAGCCCCTCTAGGGTTAGGAAAGTTAGGGTTTCCAACCAGCTGCATATCTTTTCCCAGGGCGGCTGTCATGGCCACCTTATGAAAAGAGGGAATAGGGTTCACTTACCATGAGCCTTCTTCTTAGTAGGCGCTGCCTTCTTATCTTTAAGAGATTGCTTAGCCATCTTTGCTTTGGCAGCATCGGCTGGGGTAAGGACTTTTAGGTTCTTAACCTTGTAGCCTTTCATATCTTTGCCGTCTGGGCCTTTAACCTTAGATGTCATTTTTCACTCATTCCTTGACGTACACGTTTTTCAATCTTAGCATTGCGACAGGTGGGGCAAGTAAACCCATCATGACTCTGCATAGCTTCGTAGGGAGTCATGATATGGTCACAGTACTGACATTCCCGGCTTCCGCCGTAAACGGTATCTGTGTAGACTTCTCTAGTCACTTTGGCCCTTCTTAAAGCTTTCAGTACGGCCCTCTCCCTCTGCTTTCTTAGAGGTACCACGGTATTCAAATACGATGCCGCTTATAGAACCTTGCTTGGTATCAATAACTCTTTGGTAAATAGGTTGGCTAGCCATTACATGTTCCCCAAATCATTACGTGAGGTGCCTTCATAACCGGCGTTACTCTTTGTGTAATCAACACGCTGTGGCTCATCATAAGCCTCGTTGACGTCCATTACATCCATAATCCCCAGTTCACGTGTGCGATACCCAAAACGTGGTGGGAATAGGTTCACCTGAGGTAGCGGTGGACGTACGATATCTTGCAATAAAGCTGCAGGCATAGTTAATGAGTAAAGGGCACGAGTCATTAAACCTTCTTGCATAGAGCTGAAGGGACCCATGTAGTCATAGCGAAGTAGCGAAGGCTCTGGATCCTCGTCAACAATAGGGCGACCCTTGCTATGATCATAAACTCCGTCTTGACCCATCATTCTTGAGGCTTCTTTCTAGGACGACCACGTACTGGAGGTTGGTTTGCAACAACCATAAGTCCATGCTTGACTGGATTGCCAAGATTGTTAGACATAGTAGGAATAGGTTGCTGTGTAGTATCAAGTTCTGCGGAATCCGGTGTGTATGTTCGGGTACCACGTAATATAACACTATTTTGATTATGTCTATGTGGTTGGTTTTTTAGATCGTATACGGGAGAACCATTTTTTATAGCAGCTTTTTGAGCTGTCTTGCCTTGCTCTAGAGTCTTTACCAAAGAGTTATGCCTTTGACCCCAGATTGCTTCATTTAACGCACGTTCGTTATCATCTTTACCGGAATTACGAAGTCTACCAACATAGTCAGTAAGATCTTCATGGCTGTACCAAATTCTACGGGACTTATTAGTTGTTCCACGAATCTGTACGTGCTGAACCATGTCTTTTTCCCAAGGAATATTTTTAGCGTTTGGGTGACTAAGCATTAGGTGATCTGCCACTTGCTTAACGTTATACATAGGCATCCCATTGTTATCCACAGGCGGTGGGGCAGCCTCAGTTGCGCCAAAAGATTGTGCATGCCGTGCAGGGTCAAATCCTGCAGCTTTCCAAGCGCCTTCGTCAATAGCCATTATTGCCACCTAGGTTTCAAATGTGCGAATGTATCTGATGTACGTGGATTAAACTCTGCTGGTACATTTGCTGAAATATTAGACTTACCATCATTAACAAGATGAGGTGCCGGTGCAAGCATAGAGAGCGGAGCGTTCCTACGCATGTCCATAGTAAGAGATCCGTCGTTGTCTACAAGCTGAGGCTTAACTTTAACCCCACGATCAGGCTGCATGTTCTGCGGCCACAAATACTGTGCGGGATCAATGCGCTCGCCTTTATGAACTCCACGTTGATAGGCACGCTGATTCTGACGGTTCTTAAGAGAATCAAGAACTACATCTGAGACTGCGTAAGGCTTTCCCTTATCATCTCGACGGGTACGCATGGTACCAAGGTAGCCATCTGGGTATTCAGCTTGGGGAGCACGGCCAACGCCGATGCGTAGGAAGTCCATCTCGCTTCGTGGGACAACAGGAGTACCGCCACCACCTGTCGTGGTGTACGCTCCAATAAAACCGCTAGCACCTAAGTACTGCCAGTTTTGATGCGACTCTGCCATGTTTACTCCCTTAGACGAGGCTCAGTATACCCCTAAAAGCAAAAGGCTGGGGGTGTATTCCCCCAGCCAATTACCTAGAGTAATTACTTGGCTGCTTCTACAGCTGCCTTAGCAACGGCCTTTTGAGCATCTGCTACTGCAGCAGTTGCTACAGAGCTGATGGCTGCAGTAGTAACTGCATCAAGATGCTCCTTCTTAGCAAGCTCGTTGATTGTACCCTTTGGATTAAACTTAGCGATAAGTGGGCCAACTACACCGACTACGGCTGCAAATGCAATGTGGCGCCAGTGGTGGTTACCTGTCTGATAGATAGCCACAGCTGCTGCTGCAGTTGCGTAAACGTAGTGCTCAACAAGAGCCTTTTCTGATTGTGGTAGATGCATTTATTTTCCCTCTGTAGTAGTTACATTGTTTACGTAAGGCGTAACAATATGGGACTCAGCCTGAACATTAGGCTGTGAAGACGAGAAGCTTGGCTGAGCCGTACCTGCTAATGCTGCCGATACTGCAAGGCCAATATGCTTGATATCCGGTGCAAAGCCAGATGCGGCCCAGGCGCTAAACCCGGCTGAACTGGCAATTCCCATTGACACAGGACTTTTAAAGTTGAACTTAATCATCTTTATCTCCTTCTGCTAATAGTATACAAGGTAATACAAGTACTTGCAAATTATGGACGGGTATCGTCTACACCCATGTGGTCCATGATTAGCCCCACATGTCTGCGTAGCTCTTCTATGTGGTTGTGGGTAGCCTGGTCTAGCTTTAGATCCTTTGTAATTATGCGCCTATCCTCATCACCGGACCGGTTTGTAGCATTCAGGATCAATCCAGATAAGAGAATTGATTCCAATGACACTATGAGAGTTAATAGGCCGTAAGGAAATGGCTCAAAAGGTATGATAACCCAGAAACCCCACCAGAGAATGTGAAATAGAAAAAACCAAGGGGAACCAAAAGATATTGCAGCCCAGTCAGATAGCTTCTGAAACAACTTCATTAATAGCCTGCCTTTGCTGCCATGGATAGGTATGTATTTTTACCAACGACCCCAGCTTTTTTCTCTGCGGCCAAACCTGGGTACTTAGACTGATACACAGGAATCAAAGCTATCTCTTCTTCTGTAAGAACATTGGATACTAAGGTCATTGGGAGTAAACCAGCGTTAGCTAAAGCCCTAGCTACGATCAACTCAGCTGTTCCCTTAGCCCCAACTTTAAAGGCGCTAGATCCTGGGAAGGGTGGCGCAACAATAACGGTGGTCTTAGTTGTTGGTGTAGAGGTTGTAGTATGAGTAATACCTGCAGCACCGGCACCTCCTAGAGCTGTAACTCCGGCAACGCCTGTAGCTAAAGCTTTGTTATTAACAGCCTTGCTTGTTGTAGGCTTAACTGCTCCAGGATATTCTGGGCGAACAATAGCTAATACATAAAGATATGGGCGATGGACACGAAAACAACCATCACCATTAGCAGGGTTACCAGTTGATTTATCTGGGCCCGTGTTAAAGCCTATGCAAGTGATTCCATCACGAGAAGCGTTCTCAATAATCTCTACGTGGTCTGCAACACCATTACCTGACCAGGAATAAAATACTAGGTCTCCAGGTTGCCCTTCATACTTTCCTACAACACGGCCCTTCTTCTGAAACCATGTTAAACCGGCTGGGCAATAGGAGAAACCTTTTTCAGTTTGTGCGGCTACCAATGCCGATAAGCCTGCTTGAGCAAAGACCCAACTAACACCCATAGCGCAGTAGCTCTCATTAGGAATACCGTACCAAGTTCCATAAGGATTCTCGTTGTTTGGACCTTCGATAAAACCTATTTGAGTTTGGGCAATATTTACAATATCCAATCCACTACTCATGTGTTACCTCCGCTGCAGGATCTGTTCCTGTCTTACGATACCTAAATGTTTCCCAGAGTGGGGCTGGGATCTCGTGGATACCAAAACGTGTACGATGATGAGCCTCACACAAAACCTCAAGATTTCCTGGGGATTCGATCCACTCCTGGAATTCCTCATCAGTTTCAAAATGTAGGCCAAAAGCCTTCTCAACCTTATGCATGTCCATATTGTTGATTTGGCTAAACTCTATGTGGCTGTGATGTAGCTCGGGGCCGCCAGAGCACAGGTCATCGTCAATTATGCACTTCCATAGGCCTGCTTTTTTGATTCTAGCTTTTGCCTGGTTAAACAAATGGTAGTGAGGATCTGACTCACGAGGTTCGTGGGCAGGAATAGAAACAGCAAGGTGCAAGTTCATAGACTGCTTGTGTGCGTCTGTCACTGGTAGATTAACCTTTCTGCTAGATCTCCTGGGGTTACTATGTATGAAGGTTCATTAATTAGTTTGAATCCTGCTGACTCATATGCCCTAGCAACAAGTTCTGAACAAATTAAGCCGTCTCTATTTCCTAGCCAAGTCATAAGCCTTGTCTTGCTTCCAAACCTTAATCCAAAGATGCGTAGGAATATAACTAGGATATCTATAAAACCGTATGGGGTTCCCACAGCTTTTACAGCAAAATCTACAATCTCTTTACGCTGGTCATCAGTTAAAGACTCGTGTTGGTTGTAGGCAGCCCTAGGGTATCTTGATGCTTTACTTAAAGTGGCTCCAAGAGGTCGAGCCTCAACAATTACGCCGTCAGCTACGCATACAAACGCATGATTCCATCTAGATACAGTTACTAAACGGATTAAGAAACCAACTATGCCGCTAGTCTTAACTACGCCATAGTCACCGGGACGAGGCGTGTACGACATTATTCTGCCTCTACGTCGTCTACGTGTTGTTCGAAACGACCCTCTAATTTAGCAACCTTTAGTGCGATCTTTTCTTGATGTGCCCTAAGCTCTTTAAGAAGAGGAATAATCTCTAGGTTGATCTTGTCATTAAGAGATGAGCCGTGGTTTGGGCGTAATTCTGATAGATAGTGCTTGATAACCCAACGGAATGAGAAACCAACAGCACCAATAATAGCCAAAGCAGCAGAGATACCCTGCAAAATATTAATAGTATTGTTGCTCACAGAGTCTCCTCTAATAGATAAAGCCGGCGTATGCACATATTGTGCACTACACCGGCTTATCTGTATCGCTAAACGTAACTACTGAACTGCTAGTCTTGTAGATACAATCTCTTGTCCACGGTACATAGTCTTGCCCTTATGAATATGGACCTGATCAAAGTGGAAGCTATCGTCATCCCCGTCTTTAAAGAAGATAACGCTTACTCCCTGTTGCCAGTTTTCAAAGTATTGAAGAGGTTGTCCCTTGACATCAACACCACCTTTAACCGACGGTACAGCCCCATCAACTCTGCAGAGGCAGCCAGGTGAGAACGAGACACTTTTGATAGCCTGATCCCGATCAAAGACAGTTTTGCTTTGTTGTTCCATACGATGTGTATGACCAAAGAGCGTGGAAATATTTGGATTAGAATTCGCATATTGAGCAGCCGTAGAACCAGATGCATTAGCCCTATCACCATGCATAGCACGAAGACGCTTATTAATCCAATGTGCAGCAGCTGGATACCCATCAATGAACTCCACTCCTAATTCATCACAGCGAAGCAAATTCTGCAAGCTGTTTACCGGCCATGAATCTGGCATGTTAGCTACCTTTAGGCCATATGCTGCAGCAGCATTGTTATTGATGAAGCGGGTAAGGCGCTTATCGTGATTACCCTCAAGAAGAATAATACGAGCATCTGCACCAGCCTCAGCACGCTGTTCAGCTAGGAATAGGTGACCACGATCAATAGCCAGCTGTGCGGTGTGCGCAAAGACAGCCTCTTGTTCGTATGAGCCGTACATAGGTAGGTCTAAGAAATCCCCAAGATTAATTACCTGATCTACAGGGTGGCCATGATCTAAACCAACAACCTGAAGCGCCACATCCATAGCGTCTTCATCGTGGAACGGATCTAGCGTACCATCCTCATAACGACGGTAACCAATCTGTGGGTCTGGAAGAGCAACGGCAACCTTCCAATCACTGCTAATCAAAGCAGGTGTACGAACCTTTGGCTGTACGACTGTAGGTGCTGCCGGCTGAACAGTCTGCCATTTTGGCCCCTCATTCCAGGCAGGAGACAGAATAATCTTAGTATCATCTGGGTTATTTGATAGGCTAACCTTACTAATCTTGCCTACATCCTCTGGAGTTAGGCCGTTAGCTTTAAGAAGCTTTTCAATAGAGTTAATGGCATTAGTAGTAGCAACTTCTGCCTTGGCATCGTTATATGCGTCTCCTAGCGACATCCACACTCTCCTAGTCTATGAGCACGGAGAGAAGAGATACTAAAAGTAGCCCCGGCATCTTTGTAAAGGTTATATAGATTCTTATTGGAGAACTCATCGTCTGAAATAGACTGATTGAATGCGTCTCTATCTGCGCCCTCAAACTGAATGCCCCACTGAGCTACAACACAACGGTTTGCAGCGTTTTCGATCTTTGCTTTTTCGTACAGCCCTTGTAACACATTGCCCCCAATGTTTAGATTAACAGGGCCCTGTTACAGGCCCTGCTAATAGTATATCCGATTTAGTAGGAAGTTTCCATTCCTTCAGACCAAGAGTCCTTCTGACGAATGACTGCTGGGTTTACAATCTTGCCGTTGGCTTGTGTCAAGCCAGCAGCAGGTTCTGTCTGTGGTGCGTAACTTGCCTTGATACCGTAGCGAGCACCGAGGCGCTCCTGTCCTGAGTAAGGACGGTTGCTACGTGTACCTTGATTCTGTACTGCAGGGTCGCCGGCTGCGGCGTTACCCTTTGGAACTAGCTTGCCCTTTTCAGGTGTAGCTGAAGGTGTTGTGAATGAAACGGGCTTTTGTCCCATTGGCTCACGAGGTGCACCCACTTTTGCCATACCTGCTAAAGCTTCTGCTGTTGTATCTGCCATGTTGGTACCTAACTGTTAGAGATCTCTTGGTACTAATAATAGATTAACTTACCGAAATTGTAAAGACTATTGCTGAGATGTTGCCATCCCTAGACTCTACTGTGGTAAATCCTGGTCGGCAGCTGAGATCTAAACCACGAGGGGCTACATAGCCTCTAGCGATTGCAATTGCTTTTACTGCCTGGTTTACTGCTGATGCTCCTACGGCCCGGAGCTTTACCTGTGGTGATTCATACAGTGCGTGTGCAATGGCTGATCCTACGGCTTGGGCATTAGATCCTGCGCCTACACGCAAGAATCCGTCTTCTTTTTCTTCGGTCACGATTTGTAGTCCTTTAGGTTCGATTTTTAGTCGCCCACCTAAGAACATATTTTACGGTGTATCGCCGTATCCCGCATCCCTAATTAGCTTTACAAAATCTTCTAATCTAAGGCAGGTCATAAACTCCCCGACAGAAGCCTCTCCTTGGCCGTTTAAGCGGAGAACTACTACAGGTAAGTCTTTCTCATTAGACCTCTCCTTAAGCTGCTTCATAGCCCCGCTAGGGTTGAAATCAGCCCGTGCCTTTACTTCCCAATCAATACCAACAGTACCGGTAATATCAGTGCCAGATCTACCAGCACCCGTACTTTCTGCGAACGGAAAGCCTCGTTTAGCAAGGTACTCAGCTACTAACTTCTGTGTCCGGTAGCCCCGGTGTTTCCGACTCTGGCTCGGCATATAGACCCTCCCGCTTTAGATACTCATCAATCATAGCCTGGTTCTCGGCCATCTGAGATTCTAGCAAAGCAATCTCACCGTCTGTGAGCTTGTCCTTGCCCTCTTCAAACATCTGCTTTCCCAAATAATGGGCCTGCATGAAACGAGACATATTAAATCGTTCACGGGCTTTTAGAAAGAGCTGCTGCTCCTCAATACGTGCCGCAATTTTTTCCTGGCGCTTACTCATGTATTGAACCTCCTAGTTCTGGCCCTCATGCCTCCACCGTCAGATGTGCGGCGGGTGAGCTCACGAGAAACTAACTGTGAATCCCTCTCAACATTGAGAGTTCTTGTTTCAATGATCTTACGAAATGCATACTTGATATCTAGCTCATGCTGTAGATCCTGGATTTCTTGGGTTGCAGAGATCTGGGCCTTAATAAGCGCAACCCTATCTCCCTTAGCTCCGGTCCAGTTCTTAAGCATGCCTGAAGCTTCAGCGTTATCTAGCGCACGTTGGGCCTCTCTCTCATTGATAATAGCAATAGCTTGAGCACCAGCTAGATGATCATTCCACTGAGTAAACTGAACAAAGAGATCCATAAGACCTTCATCATCCAGATCAGTAATGTCACGGGGTAGCGCCGGGATCTCGTACTCAGGCTTTGCAGTCAAGGAGAAACCTAGCTCGTTAACTGCACTTAATACATCTCTGCTAATGCTCATTTTGCCTCCTGGAATGGGGCGCAACGTGTGCAACCCTTTTCAATGTTTATACTACAAAGCGGTGGGCGGTCGTTGTTAGCAGCCCACGCTACATCTAGAGCCTTATCAAAAATATCTTTTGTAAACTCTGGATTGTAGGTTACAACAAACTCTTTGTATTCTTGATTAGCCTTAAGCTCATAGATAAATACAATCTCTTTGGGAGCAGATTCAAGAAGTCCTTCTTCAACCATTAGATGGCAAAGATGTAGATATACCTGACCTTGCAGCTGATGAGCACGGAAGGGAGTCTTTATGTTTTTCCAAGCAATCTCTACATTCCCATTGGCCTGCTCCATGATAGCCGGAGCTTCCATGCGAATACCGCCGGAGCCAATAGACTTGATCTCAATTAAGCAGTCATCCCCAAGACCTCTGATCCAACCATCAGCGTGTCCTCGAATCATGTGCTTATCGCTACGGAGTGGTACTTCCGTATAGTTCTTAGATAAAGAAACTCCCCAAAGGCGCTCCTCACCAATCAACCAAGTGCCATAGAGCACACCCATCTCATTAAACCAATTCTGCCACTTGGCGTGGATAGTATGGCCTTCTGCAAAGATAGATGCTAAACGAGCTGTAGGCTTATCCCGTGTTTCTACGTAGTTACCTTTGAGTGCGTGATACTGTGCAAGAGCGCACCAATCATCTTTAATAATATCGGATGGGTGGATATAGCTCATATCACGATCATCAAAAGGACGTGACAACACATGTCGTTCTACAGCACCCATCAAGCGAGTCTCACGCTTACTGGTTGCTAGGAATGCTTTTAAATCTTTACTGGCAATAGTCTTAGGTTTGCCCATACTTTCTGCCCTCTTTCTCCAACCACTCATCTAGAGTGATCCCCTGTTTCTTAAGCTTACGCTCTACAGCATTTCTCTCCCGATGAGACATGCCGCCAAATATTCCATGCTGCTCTGCATTCAGTATAGCCTCTTTAAGGCACTCTTGTCTAACTGGGCAGGGAGGCTTGCCATCCTTACCCCAGCAAATAGCTTTTGCCTTATCTGCGATAGGTTTGTACAAAGCTTTGTCACGTGGTGGGAAAAAGATCTCCGTATCTTCACCTTGACACTTAGCGTCATATCGCCAAGTCCATGACGGGTCATCACTGTAACGCAATACCACTTATTAGTCCAATTCGTTGTGGCCCCCCACACCGCTATTGTACATGGCATTTGTTAATTCATGAAAATGGTGCTCCTGGATAATCACATAGTCTTGTCCATCTAAGTGAAAGGCCAGAACCGGCTCCCTACTATCTAGGATAGCCTCTGTGGTTATCTTGTCCAAGATAGAGGACTGTATGCTAAAAGACTTCTTACTGGTCCATTTATGCTCGAATAGGTAGTGGTCATTTCTAACGTCACCTTTACGAGACCAAAAGGATCCTGAACCCGCACTGCGCTGGCCACCCGTTAGGGCAGCCAGACGCTTCTCGTGCTTAAGGGACTGCTTCTGACCCTCACTCTTCATCAGGAGACTCCATCATTAAGGCTGGGCTGTTCTTAAGGGTGTCCATAACTGCAGCGCTAATTTCAGCGCTAAGGTCCAGCTCCTCACGAAGAGAATCAATCAGAGCCTGTGCACCTTGCCACTTACGGTCCTTGTAGTACATCCAACCACCACGACGCTCCACAATGCCATTTAAGATGGCTAGGGAGACGATCTCTTTACCGGTGTCATAGTTACCGGCATCAATAGGTCCACCCTCTGAGAAGTAGAAGTCTAGATAAGCAGTCTGCTGTGGGGGATAGGTCTTGTTCTTAATAGTACGGACACGAATCGTTTGCCCCACACGACGCTTCTCTTGTCCGGTGCCTACCTCGAGCCAATCATCACGCTTTACTTCGCAACGAACGCTGTAGGCGTAGTCTTTTCCAAGACCTCCTGGAGTTGTACGAGGATCGCCGTGCATGACGCCAATCTTCATACGGTACTGATTGATCATAATGCCCAAGACTGGGCGTTCTGATTCGATAAGGTCACGCTTGGTAGCGGACGAAACCTTACGGAAGAACTTATTGGTGATTAGAGCTCCTCGTCCCACAGTAAACTCTTCCATGTGCTTCTCGTCTTCTGCACTAGGAACAAGAGCAGGAAGGCTGTCAATAACAACCATGTCAACCGCTTTGCTTTCCATGAACTGAATAACTGCATCAAATGCATCCTCCATACTGTTAGTTTCTACGATAATTACACGCTCGGTATCAACCCCGCAAAGTTCTGCGTACTCTGGATCAAAATCTTCTGCAGCAATCCATACAGCTGTGAACTCTGGGTTCTTAGCCTGATTGGCAGCGATAGTGCGTAATGCAATAGCAGTCTTACCATGCGACGCTTCGCCAACAAGTTCTACCCAACGGTTCATAGGCCAACCTCCACCAAGAACTACATCCAAAGTTAGAGATCCGGTAGGAATACGGTTAGGAAGATTGACTTCACTAGCACGAACAACCGTACCAGCACCAAGCTTCTTATTAATGTTTGCAACTACTTTGAGTGCATCTGGACTGATTACTGACATTATCCGATCCTATCTACTATGATGTTTGGGTTAAATCCACCTGATTGTCCTACTTGCTTGGCTGGGGTGGCAGCGCCCCCACTACCACCGCCAGGCATTCCTGCACCAGATCCTTGCTGCAACAACGGATAACCGCAGTCATAGCAACGAGCACGGCCAGTACCTTGAGGAGCAAAGTAATTGCCTGAGAAGCAATTAGGACAGCTCTCGTTATTTCTGGCACTTACTGCCTTAGTCATTGTCTGATCTTTGCTAGGATCATAGGTAATAGGAGCATTGCCTATTGAAGGTTGATATGGGACACTAGGCGCAGGTCCCGTTGCAGGCGTACTACCTTGAGTAGAAGGGGTACCACCTAGCTTATTTGCCCACCAATTACTCGACACTATACCCTCCCTGTTCTGCAAGTAGTTCTAAGCTAAATAATGTTGATAAGCATGAGATGGTAGATGAGAGAGCCACAAGCCGAAACATCTTGCTTAAGGACTCTATGTCGTTTAGATCAAACTTTTCTTCGGGAGGAGCGTCGTGCTCCTCAATCATGTACGCTGCCAATGCTATTTTTGAACAGATATCTGAGTGGGAGTCTATAAAAGGGATTAGGCCTGCAAACCTTTCTAGCCTTTCCTGACTTGCACGCTCTTCCATCTCAGCTACTTCATCTGAAATTGGAGGTAGGCCCATAGCCTCAGCAATCTCCTCTGCAGGCATAAGCATAGAGTCGTAGATAACCTGACGAATCAACACCGGCAAAGGTATGTGCTTATTGAGGTTGTCCTCAAACACAACCCTATTCTTCTTTTTGCGACCAAACATTACTTAGCCTCTCCCCAACGTTGCACAGTTTTAACGTCTGCGATCATAGGGATCTGCAGAGCATTGATACCTTCCATAGCCTCACGAATAGCAGCCTCTGTCTCTTCGGCAAGATGGTCGGGAGTTACAGTAACAAGTTCATCGTGAATAGTTAAAATCAAGCTTGCCTCATCAGGGATAAGCTTGTTAGCCCTGATCATAGCCAACTTAATAAGATCTGCAGATGAACCCTGGATTACCGTGTTAAACGCCTGACGTTCTGCTCTGGAGCGTTCCCATTGTACATCTGATCTTAGTTCTGGCAGATAGCGGCGACGTCCCATATACGTAACAGCGTACGGAATAGGACTACGGTTCCGGCTCTCCTTGATTACCTGCTTCTTATACCGGGCAATAGCAGGGAACTTATGAGAGAACTCATCAAGTAACCGGCGTGCTTCAGGAACCGTTACCCCGATAGAGGTAGCGATCTTGTCAGGTCCCACGCCATACATCATGGCTAAAACCAAAGTTTTGGCAGCAGAGCGATCTACTCCAACTGTGCTGCCGATGGTGGTATAGATATCCACACCATCCATATATGCGCCACACAAGATCCTGTCTTTAGAGAAAGAAGCAAGGACACGTGGCTCAATCTGGGAATAGTCAGCAACGACAAGCTTATAACCTTCTGGGGCAATAAACAGGTTGCGGATAGCCTTACCGTTTTTAGTACGTGGGTTAGGTACGTTCTGTAGGTTAGGGTTACGACTAGAGAAACGACCCGTCTCTGCACCATATTGAATGAAGTCAGTGTGGATGCGGTTCTTAATCATAATAGATTTCTTAGCCACAACCTTAGCTTTACCGCCGGTTGTGCGAGTAATGTCTCCGCCTAGATATGGAATTACATAAGTAGTAAGAAGCTTGTTAAGATCTGAGTACTCCAGTAGTGCATCTACCAAAGCGTCCTTGCCCTCAAACATCTTTATGGCAGGCTCTGATACAGAAAAGTCATTTACCGTAGGCTCGGTGCCGGCATCGGCCCTCTTCTGTCCTGCAGGTGTGAGAACCTTAGGACGTAGCCCCCGCCCACCATCAGCCTTCTTAGAGAACAAGATAGTCTGCTTCTCTGGAACGCTGTTGATGTTAAAGGCCTTGCCGGCAAACTTGTAGATCTTTGCCTTAGTGGTCTCTAACTGAACCTCTAAGTCAGCTTTCAATGTAGATAGGGAGTTGACGTCAATGTCTGCACCTCGAAGCTCCATGCGGCAGATAACCTCAAGAACATCCATCTCAAGCTTAAAGATACCGGCTAGCTTATCGGTACCCAAGTCAGCGAGATACTTCTGGTAAAGCTTCCAAGTCCACTCTGCGTCTAAACCAGCATAGGTAGCAACCTCATCAAAGGAGTACGCCTCTACTTCTTTACCTACGCCCTTGACCATCTCGTAGCCAAGCTCACGCTTCAAACAATCGGCTAGGCCAAGGTGTAGGCTGTTCCTTGTATTAAGAACAAAGGCAGCATTGAGTGTGCAGAAGTAAGGTTGAGCAGGAAGTTCTTTTACATACTTAGTTACGCTCTGTAGGTCAAACTTTAAGTTGTGGCCGATCTTGAGCTTATCGCCAGTAAACAATGGCTTGAGGGTCTTGAACACTTCTCCAGCAGTAAGTTGTTCTGGAGCCTCTGTAAAAATCTTAGTGGCCTTACGCTCATCCTTACTGTAATCAGAAGGACGAATAGGCAAACCTTTTAGAATGCGCTCTTGCGCAGAAGGAAGCAAAGGAAACTCAGTACGAACGTACTCACCGTTTGGATGGCCCATAGGAATAACATCTACACGGCCTTCGGTTGCCATGGCAATCCAAGTAACGATATTTAGACGTGGGTCACCTCGGTGATCTCCCACGGTTTCCACGTCAAAGACAAAGGCGTCTTGTGCCATATAAGCGTCAAGAACCTCAGCAAGTTGTTCTGTAGTCGTAACTATATTCATTGCTCTCCCTAAGTTGTGTTAGGGGCCCGTAGAAAGGAGGATAAAACCGGGCCCCCAACATTAATGGACTAGATTAGTTAGCTGCGATTTCTCGAGCGATCTCTGCCAACTCAGCCTTTGTAGAAACGTGAAGAGCTTCACGTCCTAGAGGTTTCATTGTCTTGATCAACTCAGCGCAAGCGACTGGGTCTAGTTGCCATTCCTCAGCGAGGTCACGCTCCTTGACAGGAACGATTGAGTAAGCAGTCTTGGTACCTGTACCAGTCTTACTTACTGCCCAATATAGATCAGGACGGTTCAAAGGACCCGTCTTTGGGTTAGAGGCAAGCTTCTCTAACTGACCACATAGGCGTACCCCTACAATCATCATCTGTAGCTGTGGCTCTTCATCAGAGAGGTTAAGAACTGTGAATGCAAACTTTTGGTCAGGCTTACTTCCCACAGCAATCAGTGGGTCGCCCTCACCAATGCTAATGAAAGACTTCTTGCCTGGACGGTTAATCCAGTGTTGCATAAACACGTGTGGTTCATCAGAAATGAACTTAATAAGCTGAACATCCTCATCAAAACGGAAGTCAGTAGCAAAAGTTTTGGTTGTCTTTGCAGTAGCCTTCTTAGCTGCTGCCCAACCTGTTTGGATTACAGAAGATTGCTCAGGGGCTTCGTTCTCATCTTCTTCTGTAAAGAGATCAACGAGTTCCTCCTCTGTAGGAGCTGCGTACTCGTTAACGTTTGGTACTGCGGTCTTGACTTTAAGTGAGCTGGTCATGTTGACCCTTTCGGTAGTTGGCTGATATCTAGGACTCTGTCGAGTCCGTACGATAGGTGGTTACTCGGTTTCTTGACTATGAATAAGCGTCCATGATTCCATCAATTCAATTGATAGATCTGGATGCTTATTCCAGTCAACTCTGGGGGCACCGATGAGGCCCCGGTCTTGGAAACTTTTGATAGCAGATTCAATCATAGCTTTGGAATACATACGCCATCCTGGCTTCTTTACTCCATCTACAATCATAGACTTGAGACGATAGGGTGCACGTGGTATATAACCCTTGCGTTCCCAAAGTCTTACTGTCACTATCGGTCTTCCCAATGCTTGGCACAATGACCCAACACTGTAAAGTTCTACCGTCTTTCCATTCGGCAGATTTTTAACCTGTGGACTTGCATCCCAGGAATCTAAATTAACTGGCTTCTTAGGAGCTACATCTGGATCTAAAGGACGACGCTTTCTTTTAGAACCAGGATAGTACTCATCCAGGTCCTCAAAGAACTTGTCTACCTTATCTTCCATATTAACCCTTTGCTAAGAACACATATGTTACGCTTTTAGGAAACATCCTGTCAATTTCTTCTTCTGTAAGAAGGCCTTCGTAAAGGCAGGCCATAACTTCTGCCTCATCTAATACAGGAACCATCTGATAGCAGCGGTCCTGCAATCCCTTTTCTTTTAGAAGGGAGTCTGCAACGTCTGCATCTAGTTTTTGAGATACTTTGCGCTGGCGTTGTAGGGCAGATACACCATCTACTTCTTCAGGCAACTGGTACCAGAGATGGCCCTTCTCATCTGGCTCGCCCTCAGTGTCTACTAATTCAATCAGATCTTTTTTCAAAGAATCACGCTGAGCAGACATGTCGTCTACGTTCTTCTTGAGTGTTAAATACGTACGTACTTTGCCCATAATCCCTGGGTCTTTTGGATCTTCTTTCTTGATAACCTTTGGCATCTTTTACCCCCTGCCTATAGGATACCCGATTATTCTAGGGATTGCAAATCAGTGTCAATATAGGCCTTTAGAGCCTCTACAATCACATCTGTGACGGTACGGCTATCCTCGGCTGCTTTAATTTTGACAGCAGACCAGAGCTCATCTGATACCCGGATGGTGCGGGTTGGGGTCTTAGGTGCGTTTGGCATAGGATAAGTCTAGACCGAAACGTTCTCTAAAAAAGCCCTAAGTGTGCCAACAGTTAAATTAACACCGCCAGCTTCGTTGATACCCTCACCATCAATGATTGCATTAGCTACCGAAGTTTTTTGAACTAGCATGTCGTGCTGACGTTCTTCAATAGATCCTTCCATCAAGAAGTCTTGAATTACTATAGAAGGCCATGTACTAGAAGCACGACGAATTCTTCCATTGCGCTGGATAGCGAGGCCCGCATTCCACGGGAGGTCGTAATTAATGAGAAGATTAGCCTGAGGAAGATCCACACCATAGCCACCGGCATCACTAGAAACAAGAATACGACAATCTGGATCAGTTTGAAACCTGACCTTAGCAGACTCTTTAGCTTTTGCATCCATTTCCCCTGTATATCCCGCCGAAGCGTATTGTAGATTTTCCCTAATTAAGTGAACCATATGTACATAGCTAGTAAAGATAACTACCTTGTTATTATCATCTTGATCTAAGAAGTTATCTACATACTCTTTCAACGTCTCTAACTTAGTAGACCTTGATATCTTGTCTAGTTTTCCAGCCTCTTCTAACTCTCCCACATACTTTGAAGTAGCACGAGAGTTTAAAACTAGTTCGGGGTGGTCGCAAAGCATGCGAAGAGCCGTAAGCTTTGACATAACCTTTCCTTTTAAGGCATCCATTATGGGATTGGTATTCTCTCCCGAGTAGTGGCTGAACAAATCAAAGGATGACCCAAAAGAGTCTACGGCCTCATCTAAGTCTTCTAGTAGTTCTCTTGCAATATGCTTATAGAGCTTTGCCCCGGCGCTATCAAACTCTACAAGAATAGGCTCTGCAAAGATAGTATCTGGTAGATACGGTGCAACATCTGGATCCTGTTGGCGTTTGCGTACTGACGCCTCTTTCATCTTTGCACTTAAAGTAGATAGGTTACGGTAACTCTGAACCCCACCAAAGTGATTGCGAACTATAAAGGTTTTATCAAACAGGTCAAAGCGTCCAAGAACCTTCTTATCTACAAACTCCATAATGCTATAAAGCTCTTCTGGCTTACCATTTTCAATAGGCGTACCTGTCAAAGCAAAGCGAATAGGGCTTTCAAGCTTCTTTACGTATTTGGATCGTTTTGATCTGAAAGATTTAATTGCTGTGGCTTCGTCGCATACGACAAATCCCTTTGGGAGCCCATTAACTCCGTCATCCCAGTCGTTAACAACTTGCTCATAGTTGAGGATGATATGCGTGTACTTTCCTGAAATGGCTTCGGCGTATTGAACTGCCCGCTGTTTCTTCGTTCCATCAATGACCAAAGGACTTGCAGTGCCACCAGTAAACTTCCTAATCTGTTCTGCCCACTGATACTTCAGTGAGGATAGACAAATTATGATACCAGGTTCTGTTGGAGCAAGTTCCTCAAGTGCAGCAATTGTTAGAACAGTCTTACCTAAACCAAGATCGTAGGCAACAAGCATTTTTTTGCGTGCGACCATAGCCTCTACGGCTTCGACTTGGTAAGGTAAGAGTGTTCCTGTAAACATTAGACAGTAGCCATCAATAAAGTTTTGATTGCAAACTCTAGTTCTTGAAGAGTAGAGTTGTTGTGTATATACGCATCAAACTCCCAGTTGTCTAGATCGTGCTCTGAAACATGAGAATTAACAGCATCCACACCCTTACGTTCTACACGCCAAATTTGAGCACCGGAAAGACGCAAGGTTGTGGCCTCATTTTGAAAACGTACATCAGTAATGACGTAGTTCTTATCACCCGACATAGTGCGCAAAGCCTTGGTTACCCAAAGCTCTTCATCAATTACTTTTCTAGCACCTACGCCAAGTACCTGCAAAAGGCGGCGAACTTCAGGTGCCTTCTTAGCAATCTCCCAACCATCACGATCTACACTGCCACGAAGGTACATAGGCTCACTAGCAACAGTGCTAACAATCGGATTGATTTCATAAAGCAAATCCCTAATAGGATCTGCAAACGCAACACGCTCAAAGCCATGGTTATCTACAAGATACTTGGCAACAGTATCTTTACCTGACTGTGCGTAACCTGATAGACCAATAATCATTCTTCCCCCTTTGTTGCTCTACGCTTCATGCAGCACGTGCAGTAGCTGTATGTATATCCTGTAAATGGGCATTGGGTTCCAGAACCCTCAATATAAGAGTGCCCCCATATATAACACTCAAGCTTATCTAACAACTTCACGCAAAAGCCGCCTCTCCAAATACAGAATGCTTAGCACCCTGTACACCCAGTATAACATCATCTACCCCCATATCGCCAATATCTTTGGCGTCAGTGGTGTAGTTAAAGAACTTGCACTCTAGCCCGTTCTCACGGATCTTTGCCAGCATCTCCTTGGATGCTTTAAGACCGGCAGCATCAATCTTTGGATTATCAAACGCAACAATCAAAGTATCTGCAGTACGCATTAGATCAAGCTGATCTTTACTAAAAGACGCACCATAAGTTGCTACGCCTCCAGGTATTCCCAATGATGAGAGCTTTACGCAATCAAGAGGAGACTCAACTATGATCATAGGTCCACCGGTATAGTTTCCAAAACCAAACAAAGTTTGGGACTTCTTGACACCGGTAGGGCGATTGCGAAATAGCCGGCTAGTCTGCCCCTTTTCCTGCCAACCCATAAGCTTGTTAGTAAATGGCTCACGGATCGGTAGGATCCAAGATTCTGCTTTGCTATCCCAGACTACTCCGTAAGCCTCTACGGCCTCCATAGACAATCCTCGAGATGCTAAGGCCCACTCAGGAGGGGATGTAAAGACTGCCAACCTAGCTTCCGACATCTCAATAACTCTAGGAATAGGAACATACGAATTCTTAGATTCCTCAAGCTGCTTGACTAGCAGGTCAAAGTTAACCTCGATATTTTGTCTGAGCCAATCACGGGCAGCATCAAAGTCTAATCTGCCAAACTCTGTTTGGAACTCATTAATCTCGGCAACAAGAGTAAACAGATTGCCCTTGTATCCGCAGGAGAAACAGTGGTGAACACCGGTCTCTACGTTAACTGACCATGACGGATTTGAGTCCGGACGTCCAGTGCGCTCTAAGTGCATTGGACATAGACCCAAGAGCTCGTCTCCCCGCTGGGAAGTTTCAATACCCATGCGGAGTAAAGCACTCTCTACATCGCCCTCACGATACATGTTATTCCTCTTCTGTTGGCCTGTCTTCCATCTTCACATAATCTTCCGGCATATCTACCGGCGTTGGAGCAGTTGCTCTAGTACCGCAGAGAACGCACTCCATCTCTAGCATGTACATTGAGATCTCATAGTCTTGGAACATACACTGGACATTCCACAGCATTGATCCGCAGGGACAAACGTGTGTAGGCTCTCCTGTTATATCCATAGCCTCTGTATAGTCTGGCTTAGGAATATCTCTTATATTTTTGATAATCGTAACCGCTTTCTTTCTCTAGGTGTTGTCCCGCCCCAAATGCCTTGTAGCCTAGGGGTTTTCATTGCGTAATCTAGACACTGATCCTTAATCCAACAGTCTTGACAAACCGCTTTTGCTTTTTCTACCTGATCAAGATCAGAGTAATAGCGAGGAAAGAAAAGGTCTGGGTCTTCATCTAGGCACAACTGGGTGCCATTAAAAGGACTAGATTGGCTGACCAAAAGATCCATACTCTTCAAAGCGTCCGCCCTCCCAGTCCCAAAGTAAGTCGCTAGTAGCTGGGCCAGAGTTACGGCTAGCCACGATGCGAAGTTCACGTGAGGAATCATCTTCCTCGTCCTGTTTCTGAAGTCCCAAGATAACGTCTGAGTCTTGAAAGAATGATGAGGAGTAACCGATAGAGTCTGCACTTACCTGTCCCCGCTTCATCTTCCAAAGAAGAACCTGGGTTGAGATAACGATAGGGATGTTCTGCCTCTGCGCCAAACGCTTTAGGTTACGAGTAATGCTGGTAAGTGCTCCCGGAGTATTTGACTCTCCGCTTGCCTCATCAACCATCAAGTACACGCCGTCTACAAAAACAATATCTGGACGAATCTTTTCGATCTTTGCTTGAAGTCCTGAGACAGTCATAGCAGAGGAAGAATCCGTAAGATAGAACTTCTGCATGGAGTCCATCTTCTTAAGCGCATCTTTGTACCGGCGTTCTTCGTCAAGGTTGAGGTTTCCACGAACAAGTCGAGAGTGGGCAATCTTAGCTCGCATTGCATCGTGACGGTGTTGCTGCTCAATGTTGGTCATCTCAAAAGACTGGAACATAGGGACGTAACCATCTTCGTGCACGTTAACAGCAATCTGCATAGCTAGCACAGACTTACCTGTCTTAGGAGGAGCAATGATAGTAATTAGCTGACCTGGCTGTAACCCGGCAGTAGCTTCGTCAATAGTCTTGAAGCCGGTGCGGTAGCCAAGCAGACCCCCATCACGAGTCTTGATAGACATGTACTCATCAAAGCGCTTTTCAGGCGCCTCAGTAAGATCTATATCAGAGGTCTGTGCGATGCCCTCGTCAAAGATTGTAGAGATACCTTGAGCCATCTCTGCGATGGCCTTCTCGTGATCTCCAGAAGCAATGGACTCTGCAGCGTTCTGCACAACCTCAATAGTCTTTTGGCGCTTGCGATATTCAACAAGTTGATCTACAAGATACTCTAAAGAGTCTTCTACAGCAAGAAGTCGGTAAGTAGGAAAGTTATCCTTTACAGTAACGGCTGTAGGGACCTCTTCATACTTAGTCCAATGTTGCCTGATAAACTTCCAGACTGCACGATTCTCAGCATTGTAGAACCAGTTGTCTTCTAACCCTGCTTCCAAAGCGGGGATAATCTCTCGAGTTCTTACTACCCTAGAGATCAGCCTCTCTTCATTATCTGCCGCCATTGTTTGCCCCCAAGTCCATATACCAGTGCCCATAACGTAACCCACGTTCGGGTATATCAATCACATGCTTTACTTCTGGCCTGTAAGGTAGTTCGGCCACAAGGTCTGCCACAACGTTATATGCTGTAGCGTAATTAAATGGATTAGTACCTAGGTTATCTAAGTCCTCTAGGACTTCATCCATCTCGGCTTGAGAATAATCAAAGCCAACCAACTCTAAAGAGTAATCGTACGAATCTCTGAATCTCCAGAAGGTAGAAAGAGCTAACCGATTATAGGTAACCTCTTCTTCAGGAATAGAGATGCCCAGAACCTTTTTAAATGCTGGGCGACGATCTAGGATGCAGTCAAGAGTTACTAAGACTCTCATAGGAACTTCATTTGAAATGTCGCCCCCTTTCAAGATTAGATAACCTCTACCTTTCCGTACTTAAGCAAAAACTTTCTAAAGCTCTCGGGAGTTTCTTTTGCCTCGGCAGCCTCTTCTGTTGATGCCTTATTAGAAACTTCTACTGGGTATACGCCTTGATTGTTCGACATACGGTTGCGAACAAACTTTACGTGCTTGCACTGATTACGAGAAGAATACCCAGGACAATCGCAACGCAGTCTTGTACTAACTACGTTAATGTCTACAAGGTGGACCCCAGTATCAGACAAGAAAAGTTGTGTTGCTTGCCAGTCGCTCATGGTCTTATCCATTCTTTCTACGATCCCCTCCTGGTGCTTTTACTGGAACATCTACAAACGCTTCCGATGCAAAGCTTGCCATCGGACTTCCATAGACACCCTCCCACTGATTTAGCGGGACGTTGGTTGTAACAATGGTTGGTAGCCCTGCGTTAAACCTAGAACGTAGCAAAGCATCAAACTGATTCTCAGACCAACCGCTTGCCGTCCTATATTCTTTGCCTAGGTCATCCAGTACAAAGAAGGGTACGTTATTAACGCCGGCTGCGTCCCCATAGATGCTGTCTAACTTGAGTTGGACATTCTCAT
>Ga0208380_1000006_pt1 | contig 101213 bp, 204 predicted proteins | sample CryBogCBE27Jun07_FD_184570 | JGI IMG/M metagenome (GOLD analysis project Ga0208380, IMG submission 184570) | Freshwater microbial communities from Crystal Bog, Wisconsin, USA - CBE27Jun07 (SPAdes) | ecosystem: Environmental > Aquatic > Freshwater > Lake | place: Crystal Bog, Wisconsin, USA... | reverse complement strand
AAGATAAGGGTATAAAATCTAAAGGTGGTATGTTAGATGTATTTGATAACCACATTAAAGGCCTGTATCGTATCAATGATGATGAATACGATTATCTATGTGAGGTAATGAGTGATGATGAGATGGATACATTTGTAAACGAAAGACCAACATTTTCAGATAAAAGAAAAATGATTGAGTTATTAAACAAACATATTAAGTATGAATAAAGTGATTAAAGTATTAAAATCAATAGGACGAGCAGGATTGATAGTATTGAGTGGAATAACATTTGGAGTTTCGCTAACTGCTATAATACATAATTTAGATACACAATGGGCAATAGTTTCACTGCTTTGTATAATGATTGCAATGGTAGCATTTATAGATTACAAAATAAACAATTAAGTATGAATAATATGAACGAAACAATTATATTGGCTGACATGGAAATTGATGGAATATATTTTTCAGAACAAATTAAAGAACAATTAGAAAAGCAAAGAGAAGAATTATATTGTGAGTATAGTGGATTACCATCCGTTAAAGCTTACGAAAATTAAAACAAATAATATGAAAGATAATTATTTTCAGTATTGGTATAAGAGATTAATTAAAGATGGTTTAAAAGCCATAAAGACAGTTATTGGATTAGGAATTGCAGTAGCACTTTGGTACTCTGTAAATTTACCTATTGGTATTATGTTCTTTGGTTATGTATTAGTTGATTCTTTGATAGATAGAAATTAAAAATATGTTAAATAAAGCAAACGGAAACGAAGTAATTGATAAGTTCGAAAAGAGTAAACGATTGGATGAGGCAGCTAAGTACTATGGTAAGTTTTTAGAATCATTAGGTTTTGATTATGAAGCTGACCCTCAAACAATAGATACTCCTAAGAGAGTAGCTAAAGCTTGGTTGGATGATTTGATTAAAGGTAGTATAACAAAGGAACCTGATATCACTGTGTTTCCAAATGAAGAAGGTTATAATGGTGTAGTTATTCAGACTGGTATCAAAGTTAATTCAATGTGTGCGCATCATAACTTACCTTTCTACGGATATGCAGCTGTGGCTTACATACCTAAAGAGAATGTTATTGGATTGAGTAAATTGAATAGAGTAGTTGAGTGGTTTAGTAGGAGACCTCAAATGCAGGAATCCCTAACGGCTCAGATACATAAATTCCTTAGTGAAAAATTGCAGTGTGAAGATGTAGCAGTATCAATTAGTGGACATCATCTTTGTTGTGGTATGAGGGGTGTACAACATCCTGATAGTATGATGACTACTAATAAATTTAGTGGAGCATTTGTAGAGAAGGATAACTTAGTAAGACAGGAATTTTTACATGCAATTAAAATGAACAATTTAAAATAATAAAATGAAAGTAAAGTTAAACATACTTAGCAAGTTAAGGTCATTCATCGGATTTGAAATTGGCCATAGTGGTTATCTTAAAAGAAACGATGAAGGACATCCTGTTTTAGTAAGGACTGTTGAGGTGAGTTTAGGATTTCTATTTGGTTGGTTATCTGTTGAATTTAATAGTGGTAGACAAGTTAATTTAGAAGAAATAAACGAACACTTAAGAGAGGAAGTATTAAAAGGTAAAAAAATCGGATAGTATGAATAATAAACAAAACGAATGGATGGAAAAGCTGGTTAAGAATTATAAACTACCAGAGGATAAACCTAAAGAGAAGGTTGAACCTAAAAAAATTCTAAAGGAATCTCAATTAAAAATTATTTTAAACAAAAAGTAATATGAAGAACGGAATTATAAACGCAGTGTTAATCGCTGGAATCGTATTAGTGATTTTATGTGGGATTAAAATGGCATTTAGATTAATGAACTTAGCATCTACATTATGGAATGGTGTGGGTTTCTTATTGTTAGTTGCAATATGTACATTTACATTTTATGAAATTAAAGAAATTATTAAATCATTAAACAAAGATTAGTATGATAGGTTATATATTCATTAGTGTTTTATATTGTGCTACATTTATAGCATTTATGAAAACAAAAGAAGGTGATGAAACTTATATGGATAGATATGGTGATTGGCATGTGAAATACATATTATTGTGTATTTTAGGAACTTTACTATGGCTTTTAATTATTCCATTTATTATCTTTTACAAAATCGCATTTAAAATTTTAAACAAAAACAAAACAAAATAGTATGAAAAGAGTATTATCTTTTGTGGCAGCAGTATTAATATTAAGTAGCTGTACACGCATCAGTCCAACCGAAGTAGGTTTTAAGATTGACAATAGTGGTGATTATAGAGGTATAGATAGTTTACCTTTATTAACAGGGTTTCAATTTTACACTCCGGGTTTTACATATATCGTAACAATCCCAACAACACAACAACACGTAGCTTGGACAGAAGATGCTAACGAAGGTAAAGCAGTTGATGAAGCAATTGTAGTTAGTTGTAATGGTGGTGCCGGTTTCAAAATGGATATCGGTTTAAACTATCGTGTTAATCCAACCAAAGCATCTAAGATTTATTTAAAGTATAAGACGGATGATTTAGAGAGTATTACTAACACTTATTTAAGAAATGTAGTTAGAGGTTCAATGCAGGATGTGAGTGGTTTATTAACTGTTGATAGTATCTTAAACAATTTGCCTGGCTTTGAATCGGCAGTTCGTAAGAATGTAACTGAACGATTTGAGAAAGATGGTTTCATTGTAGATAACTTTAGTATCTTAAAACAACCTGTTCCAACCGATAAGAGTTTATCAGATGCCATTAACGCTAAGATTAGAGCAAAGCAAGACGCTGAGACTTCTAAGATGCAGTTACAAAGTTCAATCGCTGAGGCTAACAAACAAATTGCTAAAGCAAGAGGTGATAGTGCAACGAAAGTAATTAACGCAATGGGTGAAGCTGAGGCAGTTAAGAAAATTCAGCAAGTATTAACACCTACTTATGTTGAGTATATCAAAGCAAGTAGATGGAATGGAGTTCAACCATCCGTAGTTGGTGGTGGGGGTGGAATGATTTTACAATTAAAACAATAAGATAGTTTGGAACGGGTAGGGGTTCGATTCCCCTACTATCTTCTAATCAATAGATTTAAAAATGAAAAAGTTATTATTAGTATTAGGTATTTTATTATGGACATTATGTGTTAATGCTAGAGGTGGTGGGGGTATTAGTATGGGTGGTGGAGCTAGAATGAGTACATCATCGGGTGTAAGAAGTAGTTATAGTTCATCGGCTCGTAGTTATTCATCTCCAACTCGTTCATATACTGCTGGTAGATTGAGTAGTGGTAGTATTAATCACACTTATTATGTGCATGAATATAATTACCATCCTGTTAGTTATTACAATAATAATATGATGTTATGGTATTTGATTGTATTAAATAACAATACACATAGATACGATACCATTAGAGCAAATAGTGAAGAAGAACTACAACATAAAGTTCAGAAAGCAAATGGAGAATGGAACGAAGATGATAATACGGGTTCTTATGGGTTTGCAGTATTCGCACTTATACTATTCGTATTTGTATTGTTTATAGTAATTGTAAGTTGGTTAAGGGATTAAAATTTGGTAGATTGAGAAATTAATAGTATCTTTGTTATGAATCATTATTTAATAACAGCCATTGTTAAGGCTATTAAAGCTAATAGAAATGAGCTACAACAAATTCAGATGGTGGACAAAAGGAAGACCAAACAAACCACTAAAAGCAGACGCACCACTATTACTAAAAATTCGTAATGGTGACTTTGATTATTCATATATGTTTAATGAGGCTGTTCAAATGAGAGAGGCCGCTAAGCATGAATATAATATAACCTATAAGAACTATGGTGGTACGGATGAATCTAATAGGAAACAAGTGGCATTAGAAGCTGGTAGGATGAAAAGGTTAAAGGCTATTAAATTGGAGTTAGAAGCAGGCCGGGAAGAGTATATAACCCTATTTAAACTACAAATGGAACTAAAGAAGGAGTTCGGACAAGATTTGTGGGATAAAGCTATGGAAAGACAGAGAGGAAAGGGGACTTTAGAGGACTTATATTGGTGGTATCAAAAGAATAGTAAAGTAAAAACGCCACAATCAATAATAGATATACAGTTAAAAAAACCAAATACTAAAGGTTTGGAATATTTACTGTAAACATAGAGTATGGAAAAATTTATTAAATTGGAATCTATTAACTGCTGGGCAGGTCCATTGGGAGTAATGCCTTGTGATGATAGTGGATTACCAATAATGGAAGAAAGTAGAAGTTGGGTAACTTTAGATACCGAATTTTATCAGCATTTATCATTGGAAGAAAAGGAATTAGTAAACACAATTATAAACAACAAAAACAACAAAAGCTAATTATGGAAATCGTAAAAAGCCGTTATGGATTAGAGCGTTCAATTGAAAGGATTCATTTGAATAAAGTAAGAGTATTAGGTGAATCACAATTCATCCGTAAATCTACAAATAAGCATGGTGATATCACCTTGTTTGATTTTGAAGGTGGCCCTTGTTACACATTGGGCGGTAAAATCTTCTTTGAGAAGATGCAGTGGAGAATCGATGGTATCGAGCCAATGGAAAGTGGATATAAAGACCTTTATGAGGTTAATTTATACATCGAACCTATTTGGAAATAATAATGGAAGGAGAAAGAGAGATATTAGAGTTTAAAGTCGATGCTACCAATCTTTCCGATTGGATGGAAACAAACAAACCTATGCTAATGGGAGAGATTGTGGCAGCATCTGAGGAGCTTGTTTATAAAAGATTGGAGGAACTTGATGCTTTCAAAATAGTAGTTAAAGAGAAAGTTGGAAGAACTATCTTAAACACTAAAATTAGGAAAGATGATTTAGTTGAAAGTTTAGATATGATGATGGAATGGGCAGTAGAGACAGAAGAATACGAATTAGCACATCGTATTAAGTTACTTAAAGAATATTCAGAAAAACCAAAAGATGATATTAGACCCAAAGCAGTTAGAAGAACTCGAAAAACTAAATAGAGCATTAGTATCTCAATCGTTGGATGAAACCGATAAAAAGTTACTTCAGCGTAAAATGTTTAATCCCCAAACAGGTGAATTACAACTATTCGCAGATGATGGTAAGGGTGGAGTGAGTTTAGCTAGTATAAACCTATTCGGAGATTAGTGAACGAACCCCTTTGGGGGAGTCGTAGGTTAAAAATTTTTGATAGTAATAATTATAGGTATGAAACTACTACTATTAAAAATACAAGCCATCATACTAACAATGGGAATTGGAATATATGAATATTATAAAAATCAAAAACAATAAACTATGGCGTATAGTGAAAAAGTAATTGGACATTATGAGAATCCTAAGAATGTAGGAACATTGGATAAAAGTAAACCAAATGTAGGTACGGGCTTAGTAGGAGCACCTGAATGTGGTGATGTGATGAGATTACAAATCCAAGTTGAGGATAACATCATTACGGATGCTAAGTTCAAAACCTTTGGATGTGGTTCGGCAATCGCAGCTAGTTCTTTAGCAACTGAATGGTTGAAAGGAAAGAGTTTAGATGAAGCCGTAACTATTGATAATATGGATTTAGTTGAGGAGTTATGTTTACCTCCCGTTAAGATTCATTGTTCGGTACTTGCTGAGGATGCTATCAAAGCAGCAATCAATGATTATAGAACTAAGAACGGATTAGAACCTTTAACATTTGAAGATAAGCACGTATGATAATAGTAGATACAACAAAGTTTAACTCAATAGAACAAGCCCTTAAGGTGTATAAAAACAAACACAATAAGATAGGGGTAGTTAGAGAATTAAGAGATAGGCAAGTATTTACCAAACCTTCTGTAAAGAGAAGAAAGGAAGTACTTAACGCAATTTATAAGGAACAAAAGTTTAATAACAAATAAAACGAAACGGATGAAAAAGTACATCAATGGTTTATTACAATTAGCAGCCAGTGGGTTGTTATTATTTACAATTTGGAAGCAGAACGAAGTGATTAAGAAATATAAGGCTGGAGATAAGATTGAGATTAAAGCCGAAGATGGTAAGGAAGTTGAGTTTAGTGGTGAGAATATGCAATCTGCAGTTGATTCACTTAACGATGAAATCTTTAACTTACAATCGGTGAATGGTAGATACGAATTATCTTTAGAGCATTTAAAGGAAGTGAATCCTAAAGGAGCTAAAGAGTTCGAAGATTATATGAATCACGAAACTGAGTAATATGGTAACTCTATCAGAAAAGGCACTTAACCATGTTATAGCCCTTATGATGGAAGGTGGTATAACGCCAGATACACATCACCTAAGAGTGGGTGTTAAGGGTGGTGGTTGTAGTGGATTATCTTACACAATGGATTTTGATGATAAGATAGAACCTACAGATGAAGTTGTAGAAGTAGATGGTGGATTGAAGGTAGTTATAGATAGAAAATCGGTACTTTACTTATATGGTACTGAGCTTACCTATTCGGATGGATTAAATGGTAGAGGGTTTCAATGGGAAAATCCAAACGCTAGTAGGACATGTGGATGTGGAGAATCATTTGCACTTTAATAGAAATGGGAATAAAGGTTTTAGCACATATAATATTGGGAGGCATACTTATATTTATGTTACCAATAGTAACGATTTGGTACATATATGTTATTCTAAAATTATCGATTGGTGAATTGGTAAGGGGTTATAGGTTTAATAAAAAACTTCGTAACAATGACAAAGAAAGAATCCAAAAAACACAATCGTAATCGAATGGCTAAAGCTACAAGAAAACAAAATCAGAAAAAAGGAATACATCTAAAACACACTTAAAAAAAGACTCTCTAATAATAAAATTAGGGAGTTTTTTATTTGGTGGAATTGGAAATTAATCGTATATTTGTAATCAACAAAATAAAAGAAAATGGGGAAACCAATAACACCTAGAAAATTGACGGAATCGGAATTGGAAACATTATTAGAATTGGATGATTTGGAAGTCCTTCCGCATGAGGTTAAGTTAGCAATCAGAGAAAGTATTATGAATGATTCGACATCGGATGGTAACTCAAATGTAACAACAGGTCAACCATACAAGCCATCAGATTACGATGATTTTCCAATTGGTATGTACATAACTAATAAAACAGGTAGAGCAGCATCTTCATACTTTAGAATTTCAGATGAGTTTCAAGTTAAGCAAGAACCTACATTAGAACTTATTCCTAAGTTGGGATTTGTTGAGATATTCAATAAGGAAATGTATATGACTTCCGGTCATTTCCAAAACAAAGTATTTGAGAAAGTATGTAAGGATGGTATTATCTTATTAATGGTAGATAGTATTGCTAAGAAGTGGGGAGCATCAGTTACGAAATCATATAGAAGTGATAGAGGTATTAATGTTAGTTTATCTGGAAATGCATCACCAAAAGATTTTAATGAAGTAACAGAACAATTCTCTGGGTTGGCTAAAAAACGTAGAGAGAAAGAAAACAATATTGCCTTAGTAATACAAACAAATAGAGGTTATGATACAACAACCTTTGAGTTACCAAAGCAGAAGTTGGATATTGAATTGGGATATGGTAAATCATTCAAACCAATTCACGAAAAGATTATACATAAGTTAAATGAACCTAAGAGTAAAGGGTTAGTACTATTGCACGGAACGCCTGGCACTGGAAAGACTCACTACTTAAAGTACTTAGCATCTAAGATTAAGAATAAAAGAGTACTATTCATTCCACCATTCTTAGCAGATTTCATCACATCGCCTGAGATGACACCATTCTTAATTCAAAACGCAGGTTCGGTACTATTCATTGAAGATGCGGAAAGAGTAATTACGGATAGACAAAATGGTGGTGGTAACGGAGTATCAAATATCCTTAACATTACGGATGGTATCTTAAGTGATATCTTAAACATTCAGATTGTAGCAACATTCAATATGGATAAAGCTAAGATTGATGAGGCCCTCCTAAGAAAAGGAAGATTGATTGCAGAACATAAGTTTGAGGCGTTACCAATAGAAGATTCTCAAGCATTAGTTAATCATTTGGGTTATGAGTACACAGTTACAAAACCAATGACCCTAACGGAGATATATAACTTGGCTGAGGTTGAGTATAAGAGTGAAGATAAAGGTAGACCAACAATTGGATTCAATAGATACTAAAATATAAATTATGATAAACCCCTTTTGCTATATCGGTTGCCACAACTGGGAATACCGTAAGGAAAAGCATGAATGTAAAGGACATCCATTAGGTAGGGATGTTGTTAGAGTAGTAGTTAAAGAATGTAAATGGTGTGGACATAGAGAGCACCATAGCCTACCAAGAGTAGGTAAGAAATTTACTCAATGGAAATCATTTGATGATATTGGTAAAGATGATTGTGTAGATATTAAAAGATTAAACGATGAACTTTAGAACCCGAAAATTAATTAAGTACGAAGATTTAAACGCAAGAGGAACGCTCTTTGGCGGACAAGTACTAAAATGGATTGATGAAGAAGCAGCTATCTTTTGTATATGTCAATTAAATACTAGAAGTATAGTTACTAAAGCAATGAGTGAGGTGAACTTTGTATCATCTGCTAAATTAGGTGATATAATAGAGATAGGTTGTGAGTTAGTTCAATTTGGAAGGACATCAATAACGATAGCTTGTGAAGTGAGAAATAAAGATACAAAGAAAACAATTATCAAAATAGATAAGATAGTATTTGTATCAATTGATGAGGATGGTAAACCAATACCACATGGAATTATAAAGTAATGAAAGAAGTAATTTGTACATATTGCGGTAAGGATACATATGATGTAGATATTGAGTACCTAATAGGTGGTAATCATTTAGCATGTGTACTTGCCGATGCTATTGGTAAAGAAAAAAATATGAATGAGAAAAAAACTGTAGAGATATCAAATTGGGATAAATTAGTTGGTACTAAATTTGATGTGATGGGAGCTAGTTTTATCATAATGCATACTCATGTTGATTACATTGATGAAGGTAATGTATATACGGCTTGGGTACACCCTATTGATGATAAAGAACCTTTTTCAAGAGTTACCCTATTTACCGATGATATGGATATGCACATTAAGATACTCCCACCACCAAAGTATGATGATAAAATGACACCATATGATTTGAATACTACGATAACTAAAAATCATTTATCTAATCCATCTATTTTTATACAAACAATAGCTAATGGTTTAAGTAGTGATTCGGTAACAAGAGATATTCTATCCTTTATTAGTAGAATGCAAGATATTGTTAGACGTCCATCCCATTATTCTAAACCAACTGGATATTCGCCGGGACCTGGTATTAGTGGAAGTAGTGGATTTGGTGGAAATAAACTTTGGTAATATCAGATATTTTTCGTATCTTTGTATCTATGAAATTAATATACGGAATGTTATGGGGTTTGGCTGGACAGATATTATCTTTCCTACAATTGCAAGGTAGTGTAAAATATGGATGGAATAAACAATATCCTTGGTTGGTATATCTAACTGCTATGTTAGGATTGTGGTTGTTCATTCAATCAGTAACTAATATAGTTGATTATTATGGTGGTGAATTATGGCCATCCCGATTGATTGGATTTGGAATTGGTATTATTACTTTCAGTACAATGAGTTGGGTAATGTTTAAAGAACCATTTACATTAAAAACTTTGATTTGTATTGGATTGGCAGCTTGCATAGTTGGAATACAAGTTATTTGGAAAAATTAAAATTTAATAGTTATGGGTACATTTACAATTATCGGTCTTTGTTTTATTGCTTGTGGATTGTTCATCGCATATCATATGTATATTGCACCAACAATGGATGATAACGGAAATATAATAAAGGAAGGTAAAAAATTATCAGATTTATTTAAGAAAAAGCGTTAGGTTAGTGGGACTAGAAGTCCGAAAAGAAGTAGACAAACAAACAAAATATATACAATGGTCGTGGCTATTATTTTTGTTGTTGCTTCAATGGCGTTACTAAGCTGGGCATGGGTTAGAGGGTTTGATTACATGAACGAAAAACATCCTGATTACAAAGGAGAAGATTTGTTTAGTGAGGAGGATTTAACTAAAATGGCAGGTAGAGATGGCTGGGATGACAACACAGTACATACAGAAGGAGAATTTTAGTTTAACTAAATTTTTCTATTATTAGGGCTATATTTAGTATGGCTAGGCAGAGTATTATCTAAAAATTAAATTATAAAAATATGTTACCACTTAAAGAAGCAATTGCCGATAAGCATAGAGAAGCTGAACAAAAGCCTTTTAACCAAAGAATGTTTAAAGGTGAATTAACTAAAGAAGAATATATTGCGCATCTTTGCCAACAATTAGGAATATTTGATGCAATTGAAAAAAGTAGAACCCTACCACATCCATCACTAAATAGAGTAGATGCGGTTTACGAAGATATTAAAGAATTATTTGAAGCAGAAGAAGGGCAGGTATTAGAGATTCAATTATTAGAATCAACACAATCATATTGCGATTACCTTAAAGGACTTTCAGATGAAGATATACTTCCTCACATTTATTTGAACTACTTAGCTATTATGTTTGGTGGACAAATGATGAAGAAGAATGTGCCTGGTAGTGGAAGATTATATACCTTTGATGGTGATATGAGAGAAGTAGCTGGAACTATTAGAGCAATCCAAAAAGATGAATGGGCTGATGAGGCTAATAAAGGATTGGATTTTAATATGGCTATTTTTGATGAATTACAAACAATTATAGATGGACAATAAAGTAATGTTAGATACAATAGCACAAGAGCTATTAGATTTAGTTACAACAGCGCCGGGTTTAGAACCTATGGAAACTGAAAACTATGGTTGGACTAATCATAGATTTTCATCCGATTTATTCAGAATGGCGCATGTTGAAAGATATTCGGATTCTAAGATAGAGGTATTACACTTTACTACCTTTCCGCATAAGTGGTCTCCTGAACCTATCTTTGGGTTTGATGTGATAACCACTGGTAAAAAAATTACTGGGGCATATATGGATTTAAGCCCCGGTATTAATCAATACCCATTTGATGATGGAATGAATATTGGTAATCGCAAACCTATACCACAATGGGCAACTGTATTTAGTGATAGATTTATAATGATGGCACCTGAAAGTGTGGAAGAATTTTTGGAATTTAAAAAATGGGTGTTGGAAAAATACGAATGGTATCTAAATTCTTTACTTTGGTTGGAAAGGAAAGGCGATGAAGAAGCTATTATAGAGAAACAAAATCAATATTGTACAATACAGGCCACTAATCCAAGAACATTCTCAGCATTAAAAGCTTTAATTGGAGAAGATAAGGCTAAGTACTTTATGGAAAACATTTTATTCCCCAAAATATAATATTTATGCTAGAATATGGCATATATCTATAAACATATAAGAAAAGATAGCAACGAAGTATTTTATATTGGTATTGGTAGTGATTCTAAATATCAAAGAGCTTATAGTAAAAGAGGAAGAAATAACCATTGGCAGAAAGTTGTTAATAAAGTTGGATATATAGTTGAAATTATAGAAGATGGGCTAGATTGGGAAACTGCATGTAAAAAGGAAGTTCAATTAATATTAGAATACGGAAGAATTGATTTAGAAACTGGTACATTAGTGAATAAAACCGATGGTGGTGATGGACATCTCAATCCTTCATTAGAAACTAGATTAAAACTATCTAAAATACATAAAGGTAAAATAATGAGCGAAGCTAATAAAGAAGCAATTCGCTTTTCCAATAAAAATAGAGAATATAAATTATCACCAGAACATTTAGAAAAATTAACAAAATCTAAATTAGGCAAAAAATATACAGAAGAACACAAACTGAATATATCATTATCTAAACTAGGTAAAAAAAGAAAACCATTCTCAGAAGAAACAAAGCTTAAAATGAGAGAAGCTAGTATAAAAAGAGAACTAGAAAAACGAATCAATAAGCAAAAAATTGGCAGCTAAAAAGATATACATAGAACCAGGTACTCCGATTAGAGATTGGGCAGAGGAGAATAGAGGTATTATAATGGATAGTATCTATGATAATGTTTTTGATTTTATTGAAAGTAAATCAAAAAATAAAATAATTCTTAAGTTAGTTACTAAACCAAAAGAACCAGCAAAGTTAAAAGATGTACAACCGGGATTGATTGTTGATTTTAGTATTTCAAAAGAAGATATAGACCAAACTTTAGATAGGTTGATGGAATATATGATTGAGATTGAAGCATATGAAAAATGTGCGGAGATACAAAAGTTACAAAAATCATTAAATTAATACTTATAACAAAATAAGTTATAAGTTTCACGAAACCAAACCACACATGAGCGAAGGTGATAGTACAAAAGAAATTCAAGCAACTCCAGACGAAGGAGACCCGATTAATGTTATTCAAAGATACATCACTGATGTTGGCGATGTTCTTTCTGCCGTTTGGCTACGATGCCCTATTCAAACTAATAATGAATCTAACAGGTTCGTATTGGATAGCAGATATCGTATTCTATTCTATCTCGGCATCTTTTTTTATATCTTACTTTTTACTTACGAAGCGTTTAAATAAAATCCAAAAAGAGGAAAACAATCTGATTGGGGATTAGATTTGGTAAATTCCTATATTTTTCGTATATTTGTATAGATGAATCCTAAAGAATTTTACATACAACAACTGGAAATAGAAGAATCCGAACTAATGGAAGCATTAGAGTATTGGGAAAGCTATAAACCAGTGAATAATATGGGTATGTGGTCTACTATGGAAAGAATCAATGGAATAAAGGATAGATTACAAAAAATAAGAAGTATTATCGAAACTCAAGAAACTTTATATTTATATCAGATAATAGATGGGAAATTGTAAAATACATAATTTAGATGAAGCCTCTTTAAGTAGAGTATATCAACACGTACAACAGCAAAAGAATACTACAAGTTGGGCGATGATGACTGCATTTAGATATTTGAACACTCCAAAGGAAAATAGAGAACTTAATAAGAAATTGGAATCTGACCTTAGAGGTAAAGGACTTGGTTTCTTTAAAGTTGAAGGAAGATGGAGAGAATGTACGGATTCTAATATGAATTATGCACAATGTCCTGAAGAAAAATTAAAAGATAGTATCGAAGAATCTTTCTTTGTTCCTAATATCAGTATTAAAGATGCACATGAACTTGGTAATAAATACGGACAAGATTCAGTATTATATGCTGGTGAACAAACAAAGGGAAACGCTTTCTTATTATATAGAGATGGCCATACCGAAAATATGGGTAAAATGCATCCTGATACAATTCAACAGGCTTATTCTAAAATGAAAAGTGGACCTAAGAGTACATTTACATTTAAGAGAGGTGTTGGGCAAAAAGCAAAACAACCTGATATGGCTAAATTAGCATCATCGTTACCAAAGGATATAGCTAACAAAACAGTTAGAAATCCAATTACAGGTAAAGATATCAAAGTGACATCCGCTTTGAAATATGATGATAAAAGTCCTGTTAAAAAAGCAGCTACATCATTGGTAGCAATGCTTTCAAAAAATAAGTAAAATAAATTTTGTAAATTCGGATACTTTTTGTATATTTACATATACTTATAAATCCTATGTTTATAACTCATTGATTTTCAATGACTTAAAAAAGATTTGGTAGATTCGGAATTTATTCGTATCTTTGATTAAATCAAAAGAGATAAAAGTTCTTTATATATCGTGGGGTAGAGCAGAGGTAGCTCGGAAGGCTCATAACCTTTAGGTCGGTGGTTCGAATCCATCCCCCGCAACAAAAAAAGATTTGGTAGATTGAAATATTTATCGTATCTTTAACAAAGTTAAGGTTGAAGCCATCAATAATAAAACCGATTGAGTGACCTATCCAATAGGGAAGAAAGCCGGATATCTTAACTAACTTGTTGATTATCAATAAGTTAAAAAAAGATTTGGTAGATTGAAAAATTTATCGTATCTTTACTAAGTTGATTCAGAAGTAGGAAGTATAAATGGTGTAAGTAAACACAGCCGAAAATGTTTCAACAAAAATAAAAAAAGATTTGGTGGAATAAAATATTCTTCGTATCTTTACTAAGATTCAAAAATAAAGTAGTTGATTGGTTTGACCAGAAAACAAAATTGAGAATCAAATTAGTTCTTTAAATTATTAAAAATACTTCACATAATAACCTTGTGTTATATAGTGAACAAACGGCCGCCTATGGTCGTTAAATAAACTACGAAAGTAGGATAAAGTGGGATGTTTGGTTAAACATTCTGCGGTTTATAGGTCTGTGGACTTATGAGCTTGAGTAGGCAAGTGAGATATCATTCTGGCTTTGTAGGTGGGGGTAACACTATCATTGACGAGTTGGGATGACTAGGGAACTGTAGATTCCTTAGTTGAGCTGGGAACAGCAATAAGAATAACTCATAGGATTTATGTAAGATATAAAAAGCTAATCCCTTTTTACTATTGCGTGATTCAATACCAAAGTGGTCTTAACACCAAGCTATCTGAAAAGACGTAAGGTAAGACTGTGTACGGGTGGTGCCGTTACTATCCTTCAATGTGGGACACCAATCCCTATTGATGAAGATGACTTGAAGTATGGCGTTGAGATAACGCATTGGGTAGTATAGTATTCTGTTCTTCAAAAGGGGACAGAGCTGGTGATGAACCGCTACCTGAATCAATCTACGAACCAAAACTTTATTTTTACTTCGGCGTAAAAAACTATAAATAAACATAAAGCAAAAGTGTTCATCAGTTGTAACCGAAAGGTGCATACATAGTTGGGAGTTGTTCCCAGCCACAAACGCTCGCAAGGCGGATGTGATATCTACGAAAAGCTTATAGACCCGCAAGGTTGAATCAGTTCGGCAGGATTGAATAAGGGGAGTAATAGGTGAGTAAGTTACAACTTTAAGAGTGGTTATCTATAATGACCTGCATTGATTTGGTACTTCTCAAAAGGAAGTGGAAACGAAGGGAACTCAATAATCCTTCTAAAGCTGAATCACCCATTGGAGTATTCTCATCCATTTATAAGCGGTTTTAGTGTAATAGTAGCACACTTCACATTCCAGTGGAGAGGAGGGGGGCAGAACCTTTAACCGCTCATCGTAGTCTGTTTAACATTGTGTTCGCATTAGTGAGAGCAAGTTGGTTTGGGACTTAAACTAGAAACTTAAAAGTAGGAAGCCTAATGTGGTTTAGATTGGATTTCGCCAAAGCTGTAAAAGGCTTAAAGCAAAGTAATCAATACGAAAATGTATTATGGGGTTTCGGCAGCGCTCGGAAAGTTCCTCTCCAACTCGAAAAACTTTCCACATAAGCGGAATTGGTGTAATGGTAGCACACTTACCGACCAGGTGAGAGGATGATGTTCGAATCATTGGTCCCGCTCTACTAACAACTGAAAGGTTGTTCGTTTCATATCTTAATTTTTATTACAACTTAGAGAGGGGAGTATAGCAATATACTTCCCGATTTAGGCTTATAAGAATTAAAAAAACTGAAAATAAAATTATTATATACTTATTAACATAACAAAGATGAAAACTTTAACACTACATACAAATTGTTCGCAACCTACATTGAGAAATGAATGGTGTGGGATTCGTATGTTTAGTACGATAAGTAATCCGGCACAAGCAAATTTAGGCAAAGTGGATTATATTAGTACGAAGTTAGAGGATGATAATTGGGGATAAAGTGTAAAATTTTATAACAATATTGAAAGACCTCTAACCGATAAAAAAGTTAGAGGTTTTTTGTTTTTGGGATGTTTGTAAATAAATGTTGGTGTAGCTCAGCTGGTAGAGCTCTTGACTGTTAATCAAGTGGCCATAGGTTCGAATCCTATCACTAACGCATTTGGTTCTTTGACATTGTGGAAAATAGAAGTGTAGCTCAGAGGGAGAGCGCTTGGCTTACATCCAAGAGGACGGGATATCATAATTCTCCACTTCTACAATTGGGAGTATCGTGTAGCGGCAATCACATTTGACTGTAAATCAAACGCCATCGGCTTCAGAAGTTCGAGTCTTCTTACTCCCACAACCCTAATAGTTTTCAGGTCGTACTGTCCTTGCGTTCTATTCAAAAACGCTAAAAAAGGCAAGGTGATGTAGCTCAGTTGGTAGAGCGCTAGGCTGAAGACTTAGTAGCAGTGGTTCGATTCCACTCATTACCACTAACAATTAAAAACAATGATTATGGAAAGTGACAAGAGTGACAAAAGAATCCCTTGTAGCTCAATTGGCTAGAGTAACCGGCTTTTACCCGGTGGGTTGTAGGTTCGAATCCTACCGGGGGAACAATATAGGGTAATGGGCCAATGGCTAGGCCGCTTGCTTTGGGAGCAAGACATCGTGGAGGTTCGAGTCCTCTTTACCCTACTTTAAAAATTGGAATATAGCTCATTTGGTTAGAGCATCTCGCTGATACCGAGAAGGTGGCAAGTTCGAATCTCGCTATTCCAACAAACATACGTGGTAGGCTATGGTAGCTAAAAAGACTCCAAATCTTTACGAGAGGGTTCGATTCCTTCACTGCGTGCAAATAGCTCTCTTAGCTCAATGGATTAGAGCACTTCGCTACGGACGAAGGGGTTAGGAGTTCGAGTCTCTTAGAGAGTACAATTAAAAAATTAAAAATTAAAGTTATGAGAAAGAAAATTATTTTTATTGATGTTGATGGGCCATTAGCTTGGGCAACATGGGATGATGGTAAAGTGAAGATAAACGAAAATACTATGAATGAGTTTACAATACCTTACCCATTAGTAAAAGAGGATTGTGAAGCATTGCAAGAAATTTGTGACAAGACTAATGCAGAATTAGTATTATCATCAGATTGGAAGTTGCACTTTACTCTTAGGCAAATGAGTGATACATTTATTGAGTTTGGTATTCATGCTCCATTGATTGATATCACAACACATATGAGTAGTAGAAAGCTGGGAATTTGGAATAAGATGAGTAATCCATCCTTAGAGTTTGAGAGAGCACATCAGATTGTAAAATGGGTTAAGGATAATAAGATTAGTAACTGGATTGCAATTGATGATATGAAATTGAGTGCAGAGTTCAAATGGATGAAACATCGTATTCCAATGTGGAGGCATGTACAAGTTGATGGTGATTTTGGACGTGGCGGAAGATTGAGAGATAAGATAGATGAATGTATTAATAAACTAAACCGATAAGGCGAGTTGTCCGAGTGGCTAGGTGGAGGACTGCAAATCCTTTTAGATTGGTTCGATTCCAATACACGCCTCAACCGGTGAAGGATACTGGATGTATCGCCCGGCATTAAGCTGGGAAGGTGGTTCAATTCCACAAATAGCGTGATGGTAGAGTTGGTTTTCTTACGGAGCTCTCATAAGGCTCAGACACAAGTTCGAATCTTGTTCACGCTACAACATGGTGGCCGTAGCCTAATGGTAGGGCGAAAGTTTGTGGCACTTTATGTAAGAGTTCGATTCTCTTCGGTCACACCATTGGAGAGTGAAGGAGGGCAAAGGTGTTCCCCGCTCGTTTGCTAAACGAGAACCCATTAAGTTGGGCGAGTTTCGAATACTCCGCTCTCCGCAAAAACAAATTTGGTAGTTTGAAAAAATTATCGTATATTTGTAATGTTCTTTTAAATAATATGGTCCCGTCGTCTATCGGTTAGGACGTTAGGTTTTCATCCTGAAAAGGGCGGTTCGATTCCGCTCGGGACTACAATATAAGCCTGAGTAACTCAGTTGGCCAGAGTACGAAATTTGTAATTTCGGAGTCGTGAGTTCGAATCTCACCTTAGGCTCAGAACTAATTCATTGAGGTATATGTCAACCTACGCATGACGTGGTGGTGCAAATAAAGATGAATTAGTAATTACGGAGCGTTAGTTCAGTTGGTTAGAATGCTACACTGTCACTGTAGAGGTCAGGGATTCGAGTTCCCTACGTTCCGCATAAAAATATCAATAGTGTAACTGACGTTAGCACATCGGGAGTAATTGCCCGAAAGTATGGGTTGGAATCCCATTTGATGTTTTTTGAGATGAGATGCAGACGAAAGCTTAGTTTATGGTCAGTGCGCATATTCCATAAACGGCCGGTAGAAACTTTGGAGTTATTAGACGTAATAACCCTCTCATCTATTTTTTGGTCTGGTAGTTAAATGGATATAACAAAATCCTTCTAAGATTTGGTTCGTGGTTCGATTCCACGCCGGACTACAAACTGCCTCGATGGTGTAATTGGTAGCCACGCAGGACTTAAAATCCTGTGAACCGAAAAGTTCGTGTGGGTTCGACTCCCACTTGAGGCACGATAAATATGGGGAATTAGCTCAGTTGGCTAGAGCGTCTGATTTGCATTCAGAAGGTCGTGGGTTCGACTCCCTCATTCTCCACTAAACAAAAAGTTATGAAAGAAAAAATTAAAAACATACTCATAGATTATGGATATGGAGATGATGTTAATACTGTTGAAATAGATAAAAATGATTTGGATACGATAGCCGAAAAAATTGAAAGTTTGACTAAAAAAATCACACCATCCGAAACAACAAACACAAGCGGTATTATTAAAATAGAGATACAAAAAGGTGACAAGTTAGTAACCGCATCAATGTATTTAGAAAACTATTTAAAAATAAAAAACCTACATCAAATTTCTTTAGGTGATGATATGATAGATAGTCTTATTAATGAATTAAAAGATTAAAAGATTAAAAGATATATGCCGGTGTGGCGGAATTTAGACGCATCCGAACTAGAAAGGGCGATTCATCCGAAAGGGACTTCGTGTGAGTAACCAATCTCACCACCGGCACCTTATTTAAAGATTATATGAAGGGAACGATACCAACCCCAAAGAAGTCTGACTAGATACACGTGGTAGTTAATGGTAAATAGACTACTAACGGCAGAATGAATATAATCTTTATTGGGAATGTAGCTCAGTTGGTTAGAGCAAAAAACTCATAATTTTGAGGTCACTGGTTCGAACCCAGTCTTTCCCACAAAAATTGCGGAAGTAGCTCATTCGGTAGAGCGATGCCTTGCCAAGGCATAGGTGGCCAGTTCGAGCCTGGTCTTCCGCTCTGACAGAGTTTGTAGGTTGTAAAGCCCCTTATTGGGCACTCGGTTCAAAATCCAAACATTGATTCACTGGTGTTTGGGCTAAATGTGAAAGAAAAACCTACACAAAAGCAGCGGTGGTGTTCAATGGTAGCACGCCAGCCTTCCAAGCTGGACGAGAGAGTTCGAATCTCTTTCGCTGCTCGATAAAGATAAGTGGGCCATTGTGAACAGGCCGCAAGAAGAATAGATGTTTTTCATTCACACACTCAAGTACCCATACCGCTAGCGATGGGCTAAGTAAGATACAATTTCGCACTGCGGGAAGTAGAATGCTTGAGACACTCCCCTTTAGTATAACGGTAGTACATGTGGTTTTGGTCCATATAGTTGAGGTTCGAATCCTTGAGGGGGAACAAAAAGATTTGGTAATGTGAAAATATTATCGTATCTTTGATAAAATTAAAAAAGAAAGTTATGTTTATTGGTTATTACATTATTTGTGTTATCTATTGTTTTTATCAGCTATTTAAAAATTTGAATAAAAGATATGATGGTAGTGTAACTTCACAATCACCAGAGTTAGATACTATTATGGTTATTGTTATGGCTTGGATTTTAGCACCTATTGATGTTGCTTTAACTTGGATTAGATGGGTTAAAGAAGCAGAAGAAGCTAGAAGAAGGCAAAGTAGTATAGATTTTAGGATTTCTAAGGAAGATAATATCTATTAGTATAAAAACGGAGAGTTGCCAGAGTGGTTGAATGGAACGGTCTTGAAAACCGTCATACTGGAAACGGTATCTGGGGTTCGAATCCCTGACTCTCCGCAAATTATCTATTATGATGTTAGAATTTCAAAAGCCAATACCCGTTGTAGTTGAGGGTAACAAAGATGGTTACGCTATTTATGTTACCGATAGTGGGATGTTGGAAAATGATATTTGGTGTGTTGTATTGTGTGAAGGTGGTATAGTTAGGCACTATCGTAGTGACCAAATCAGAATCTTTCATAATGCAACATTTAACATTAATAAAGATAATAAATTGTTAGATGGTGAAAATTAGTCATCTCAGTTATGACTTCGGCAAACACACCCACTCGTCTCGTGGGCAGGGATTAAGAAATAGAAAAGTAATATGGGGTTGACCACCAGCTTGCAAGCATTGTGTTACTTTCCGAATCTCCCTTTGCATGGTTCGAATCCTGCTCTAACAGCAGTAGTTCTTTTAAATAGCCCCGATGGTGTAATGGTAGCCACACCGGTCTTAGAAGCCGGTATCGTAAGATGTAAGAGTTCGAGTCTCTTTTGGGGTACAACAACAAAACCCTTATTATGAAATACAAAAGATTGTATGACAAAGAGGAATTAGAATTAGTTCCTTATGTCCAAAAGTACATGGAAGAAAATGAAAACCACAATGTTGAAATCCTAATTGGATGTGATTCGCAAAATCATTCGGATAAAACAACCTATGCGGTAGTAGTTGCTTTGTATCGTAAGGGGAAAGGTGCGCATGTTTTATATAGAAGATGGAAAACCGAAAGAGAATACACTCGTTCAGTTCGTTTATTAAATGAAATATGGTACGCTATTGAAACCGCAGAATTTTTAAAAGAAGCTGGTATTCCAAAACCAAGATGGATTGATATTGATATTAATCCAGACCCAAAGTATAAATCAAATGAAGTGTTTAGGCAAGCAGTTGGTTTGGTAGAAGGTATGGGATATGAAGTAAGATATAAATCATTAGGTCCAATCGCAACTTATGCGGCTGACCATTTAGTTAAGTTATAGTATGAAAGACCAATTTTATGAAATGCGTGGTTCTGAACAAAGAGAAGGTTTAGAACAAATGATTGAATGGATTAATAATATCCGTCCAACTTCGGAAATGAGTATGATTGAAATTGGAAGCTATGTTGGTGAAAGTACATTAATGTTTGCGGATAACTTTAAAGAAGTGATATCGATAGACCCATATGTAAATGATTATGACCCGAATGATTTAGCTTGTTCATATGCACCATTCGATAAAGTGTATCAGCAATTCCTAAAGAATACACTATCAATTCCTAATATAAAATCAATAAGAGATACATCCCAAAACGCCTTTTCTATTTTGAAAGAGCAACAATGGGATGTTGTTTATATAGATGGTTCTCATACATTAGAAGGAGTCCACTATGATATGACTCATTATAAAACTATAATTAAACCCGGTGGATTTGTATGTGGGCATGATTATGGTTGGGGTAATATTAGACACAACTTAGGAATTATATTTGATGACAAAGTTGATGCTACATTTAAAGATGGTAGCTGGATAGTAAAAATATAATACTAAATACTTATTAAAAAACAATTTATGATAAAAGAAACAACCTATCATCCTGATTGGCAAGTGAACAGGATAAATTTTATACTTTCCAAATACCCAGCTGAATTTTTCAAAGGAAAACGTATATTAGAATTGGGTGGATTTAACGGATACATTGCTGCATACTTTGCGGAATTAGGTGCAACGGTACATTGCGTTGAGGGTAGACAAGAAAATGTAAATGGTATAAAAGAAAACTATCCACAAGTAACAGCTGAGTGTTTTAACTTAGATTCTTCAGATTGGAATTGGGGACATTGGGATATTATAATTAATTTTGGATTGTATTATCATTTGGAAAACTTTCACAAAGAGCATTTAATTAATTGTATTAATAATTGTGATTTAATGTTTTTTGAAACTGTGGTTTATGATAGTAACGATTCTGAAATATATTTTAGACATGAAAGTGGTGTTGACCAATCTTTATCTGATATTGGTGGTACTCCATCAACTTCTCACGTTGAAGATATATTTAAGCAATTTCCAATTAAATATGAAAAGTTTACCGATGGTTCGTTAAACGCATATCAACATCATTACGATTGGACTGATACCGGTAATAAAGTATTCAATCAATGGAGTAGAAGATTCTGGATTGTAAACAAATAAAATGATTTCTGATTTAACAATTGTTATACAGGGTAGATGTGAAGATGATAAACTACAAATGTGGTTAAGTAATTATTCCGATTGGAATGTTATAATTTCAACTTGGGAAGAATATGTTATACCATTTGAAGTTCCATCCAATTGGAAAATTGTTAAATCAAATCAAAATGAAATTCCTGATTTTGTTGGAAAAAATGGGATGCAAAATTTAGAATATCAAATAATTTCTTCATTGGCTGGATTGAATTTAGTAGAAACTAAATATAGTATTAAAGTACGAGGTGATGAATATTGGAGTGATTTGGGTAAAGTAAAATTGGATGATAGTAAACTAATATGCAGTTCTATGTATTTTAGACCAATTGATTATCATTATCCATTTCATATTGGAGACCATATAATTGCTGGTACTACTGATAATTTAAAAGATATGTTTAATAAAACATTTTCAAATTTATTAAACGATGTTAGACCAATGAATACACCTGAAGTTTTATTGGGGTGGGGGTATGTACAACAAAAAGAAAATCTTTCAAATGCTGAAATGTTTTCTATATGTGATAAAATGATATCAAATCCATATCTTCAAAAATGGTTTGATGTAATTGATGTGAATGAATTATCTCCATTTATTTCTAGTTATAAAGAAGCAGGTAGTGGTGATAGAAAATATATTGAAAACTATTTTGATAATTGTGGATGTATAACTAAAATGTAATGAAAGTAGCAATATTATTGGCCGGCCCATATAGAGGTAATGATGAGATAAAAACAAATCATTTAAAAAACATAGGAGATTATGATACCTATGTTTCTTGTTTTACACATTACAAACCAGATTGGTTAAATAGTAAATGGAAAATCAAAAAAATATATACAACACCACCAATAGATATTACAACTACAAAGTGGTATGAGCATAGAAAGAATGAAGCAGGTCAATCTGGTTTTTGGCAATTTTGGAATTTAAAAAGTGTAATAGAATCTATTGAAGAAGATTATGCTTGGTATATAAAAAGTAGATGTGATTTAAATTTTAATAATGAAAGTATATCTGAATATTTTTTATCTCAATTAGAACCAAATACATTTCATTGCCCCGATAAATACTTTGATGGACAGGATTGGATAGGTACTGATAGGATTAATGACCAATTTTTTATTTGTGATAAGAATGTAATAAAAGTTATTAGTGAATTTGTGGAAGGTTATTATAGTAATCCAATTAAATTCAGACCTTTTGAATCCGAAGGTAATGAAATGGCATTAAAAAAATGGTTAGAAGAAAATGAAATAGTAATCAAACCATTTTATAATTTTAGCTATACAAAAAATCATAATGGATATGATAAAGCAACTGGAGAAGGTGGTGTATTTCAATTAGAACAAATAAAATAATACAATATGAAAATTGTTATAGTAGGTGGTGGAACGGCAGGTTGGATAGCTGCAGCAACTTTGATAAAAGAAACTGTAGGGCATGAAGTGACAGTTATTGAAAGTTCTAAATATGGTATCATTGGAGCGGGTGAAGGTTCAACAGGTTCTTTCCCTTGGTTTATAAATCAAGAATGGCCTGAAAATTTAGTTGATGAAGTTGATATGCTTAAAAAAACTAAGGGAACTATTAAATTGGGAATTAAATTAAAAAATTGGAAAGGTGATGGTAAATATACATACTCGCCCATAAATGCATCAATGACATCCCACAATCATATTGATATAGCATTCTTTGGTTCTATATTAAAAAATGGTAGAGGTGATATGGCTTCTTTACAATATCATTTATTAGAAAATAAAATTACACCATTTTCTAAAAAAACAAAAAGAGGAGAAACTGGTGCACTTACATTAGGACATAATACATATTCATATCATTTTGACGGACATGAAGTTGGTAAATATTTTAAGGATATTTGTTTAAAGTTTGGAGTTAAAGTAATAGATAGTGAAATTACTGATGTAAACTTTGATGAAAATGAATATGTAAAAAATATTAAATTATCAAATGGTCAAAATCTTTCTGCTGATATGTGGTTTGATTGTAGTGGATTTAATAGAATATTAATAGGTAAGACAAAAAATAAATGGATTTCTTATAAAGAAAATTTACCTGTAAATACAGCTATACCATTTTCAACTGAAATAACATCTAAGAATGTTAGATTTGAAACTTTAGCAGAAACAATGAATGCCGGTTGGATGTGGAAAATACCTTTGCAGGAAAGATATGGAAATGGATATGTTTATTGTGATGGATTTCAAACAAAAAGCAAAGCAATAGATGAGGTAGAAAGAAAACTAGGACAAGAAATAGATTCAATTAGAGAAATTAAATTTGAAGCTGGTAGATATGAAAATACTTGGTATAATAATGTTGTATCATTTGGATTAGCTTCTCATTTTTTAGAACCATTACAAGCTACATCTATTCATATATCCTTAATAGGAATTACTAATTTTATAAATCATTATTTAAAATCAAATGAATCTATAAAATGCGAAATTAGCAAAAGAAAATATAATGAAGGTGTAAATAAGATGATTGATGATACCAGAGACCTTTTACAAATGCACTATTTGTCTGGTAGAAATGATACTACATTTTGGAAATTTATTAAAAATGAAATGGTAATAACTGATTATAATAAAGAACTTATTGAAATATCAAAACATAGATTATTAAATATGTTGGATTTTAAAGATGGGCATGGTATGAGTGGGTGGGGAATATGGTGTCATATATTAGAAATGGCAGGTTTACTCAAAGATAAAAAAATGATTGAACGTGAATTAATAACCGCCGATAAATTGGATAAAGCTTATTATTTTTCTAAACTAATGGAAAAGGAATATGGTAAGATACATAAAGAATATATGACTAACGAAGAATTTTTTAAATATATTAAAGAATAATGGAAACGGATATAACCGAAGAAGTACTATATCATTTAAGTAAGAATATAAAAACTAAGATTGGCGTTTCACCTATTAATGGCGTTGGTGTATTTGCTATTAAAGATATACCCAAAGGTGATAGAGTGTTTCCAGCGTGGGAATATGATAGTGGGATATATCTTATACCAAATGATAAATTACATTTAATACCAAAGGAAGTATTCGAATTATTAGATGCCTACTTTATTAATGATGAATGTGGATTCAAAGTAATACGATTATATAAAGGATTAAATTTTCTATTCCACGGATTTAGTTTTTGTAATTCTGCATGGCCTGATAGAGAAAGACAAAATTTAAGTGATAGAGGATTTGCTTTAAGGGATATAAAAGCTGGTGAGGAGATATTGGAATGGTACACAGAAAACATAAATTTGGTGGATTCAAAATAATTTCGTATATTTGTATAAATAAAACATTAAACTTATGGGAAGCCAACACGTACCACTTAATATAGATGAAAACGGATTAGTTACATCTGTAGGAAATAACGATGACATTTATGAGGATTGTATCCTTTGTGGTTGTAAAACTACCACATTAAAAACTACACACGTTGATTTCAGAACTGGATATATTGAAGGAGCTGGACAATTATGTAGGGATTGTTACATAAAAGGGAGTGCTGAAAGTAGAGAGCATATAACTATTCCTAAGAATTGGGTTAAACAATATCCTAATGATATGGAATTAGGGGCTAAAATAAGGGCTTGGTATTACGAAAATTATTAATATGACGTAACTCATTGATTTTCAACACATTCATAACTCATTGATTTTCAATGGGTTATTTTTTGCCCCAAAATCACTCCCGTAACGTGTTGATTTTCAATAAAGAATTTTTAAAAATAATTGAAAAAAAGCTTGTTAGTATGAAAAATGTTCGTATCTTTACATCGTAACAAAAATTAAAAATATGAGTAGTTTTGAAAGACATTTAGGTATTGTAGTTGGTTCACACTTAAACGATGCTATGATTGAAGTAAGTATTAATCCTCAATTGGCTAAACAAAGAATGAAGTTTATTAAGGCTTTAACATTCTTTAATGAGAATTTACAAAGTAGTGTAACTGATGACTATTTGAATTGGTTATGGATTGAATTAGATAATGGTAAATGGGGCGCTCCCTATGTAAAAGGTACTAACTATGAAACAAAGTAACAAAGTGGATTATCAACGAACCTTAAAACGAACTGAGCAGAAAGAAGCCGGTTTGTTTGATGGTAGGTTCAAAGCTAAGGTTATCCCAAACAAAAAGAAAAAAGCTCAGAAAGAGTGGGCTCGTAAAAAATAATAAAAAATAAAAATTAAGAATATGGCAACATCAAATTTCCACAATGAAAATGCTTCGGCAATTTTCGCAGTTCGTTTAGAAAATGAATATGATTATGAAGATTTAGTAGATAACTTAAAATCAGAATTAAGTAATAACCCTGATTATGTAGATTATGGTAAAACGGATAAACATGAATTAAGAAGTTTTCCATCTCGTACATTAGGTTCAATCAGAAAGTATCACCAATACAAAGACTTCTATGTAGAAGTATGTGTAACGCCTGTAATTCGTAGTGGTTACTATGAAGGTGTAAACTTAGATTGGAATGTTGATTATAGTATCAATGGTGATGCTCAATATGATAACAATGATTTCTATATTGAAGATATCGCTTGGTATGGTAAGTTATCAAAATCAGCAGCTACTAAGTACGCTAAGTTGGCTGAGAAGAAAGCTGAGAAACTTAAGAATGAAATTGTAGAGAAGTTAGAAGCTCTTTACGATGACTATTCAGAAAAATACGGAGTAACGGCTGTATTTTCAAATGGTGAAACAATTTATCACAAACTTTAAAATTAAGAATATGAATTTAGTATCAGATTTAAAATCAGTAATTGGGAAAGAAGTTTCTCAAAATCAATCACCAACTTGTAGAGCAAGATTGGTAAGTGTAGGTAAATCAAATAGTATATTTGAATCAGTAGTATCACCATACGATAAATTTCCTAAGAAGGAGTTAGTTGGTGTTAGATACAAAATACCTAATTGGATTGCATGGAATAGTTTCTTTTATTAATAGTAAAACAAATTTTATGAAGTTAAAAATGATAAGTTGTAAAAAATGTGGTGGTGATATGCCGGAGTTACGATATACAAAGTATGGTTATACGAATTGTGTAAGTTGTAGTACGGTAGCTAAAGTAGGTGGAGTAGCTATCGCTAACCATAAAACAGGTAATGAGATTCAAATTATGCCCGCTGAAGATGCCGCTCGTTTGTATAGATTATCACAACGAAGTGGTTATGGGGTATGTAGAGGAATGAAACACAATTAAAATTAAAGTATATGGATATTAGAGAAAAATGTAGAGAGCGAGCTACTAAATTCGCTATTGAGTATGGATTCACAAATGTAAGTGAACATATTTTGGATGTTATGGTTTCTATTATGTGTACAAGAGATAAGAGTTCTTACGCAGGTGGTGGATTCGTTCAGGCCGTAGTTGATAATAACTTATATCTTGCACTTAGTAGAGCAGATATGGATTGTAGAAACAACATTTATTTGTTGGTAATGTGTAAGGCAAATTGTTTTTGTAATGAGTATGAATTTTAAAAAATAAAAAAAATAAAAATTATGGCAAGTATTGAATTTGATATTGATGATATCCTAAATAGTATGATGGGATATGAAAAACAGGAATTAGCAGATGAACTTTATGAAGCTGGTTATGCACCAACACAACTTGAACATGCTATTCCATCGAAAGAACCTGAAACGGATTTTGATACGGAAGTATTAAAGTTAGTTGGTAATAGTTGGAGATTAACTAAAGAGGAAGAAGAAACAATTTTAAAAATCACAAACAAAATTATAGCATAGTGAAAAGTATAGAAGCATTACTATTAGTAGTTGGGTTATTAATATTATCCGCATTGATTTTGGCAATTCCTACAATGTTATTATGGAATGCCTTATTACCACATTTATTTGGTACGCCACAAATCAGTTTATATGAAGCTGTGGGTATTAATATCTTAAGTGGTATATTATTTAAATCAAATGTTAATATTAAAAAAGACTAGTAATGGCAAATAATTTTGAAGGTGGTAATCATGCAATTTATCTATTAGATTTTTATGTAGGTGGACATCACATATTCAAAGTAGGAATGTCAGCAAATCCTTGGATGCGAAATAGAGAGATAGCATGGTCTTTATTTGAAACGAATAGAAATAATATTCAATGTCCATTGTATAAATTTGTAAGTGATGTTATTCATTGGGAATTTAGTTCTGTTTGGAAAGCTGATTCAAAGGGAGCTAATTTGGAAGACAAATTACTTAGAGAATTACGTGGCTATCATAAATCTTTATATGATGAAAGTAGTTATGATGGTAGAGATTGGAATAAATTTAAAGGTATGTATGAGGCATATCCAATACAAACAAAAGATGTTGATTCTATGAGAGATAAATTAGTAAGAATTATGGACCATCATACAAAAGGAAATTCTTTTTATAAGGGAGAATTTAGATACGATGTAAGTTTTGCAATGACTTTAAATGAAAGAAAAAAATAAAAAAATGATTAGAGATAGAATAGAGAAACAGGCATATCAATTTTTAGAGAAGACTATAGAGTTATTAGGAGAGAGTAAGTATCAGAAGCACACCCCTTACCTATCAATAGAGTATTCACCCGAATCCACAGGCTATGATAACCTGTGGAGAGGTGAGTATGATTTTGCAGAAAACGAAATTATTATTTATACTAAAAATATTAAAGGTAAAGAAGATTTAGCCCGAACAATAGTGCATGAATACTCTCACTATTTACAATCGCCCGCTTGGATGCAGAGATATTATGATATGGGACACACATATAAAACACATCCCTACGAAATAGAAGCTTATGAAGTAGAGGAACAAAATTGGAAAAAAGTATGCAAATAGAAGTTATTAACGCTAATGGTTCGGTTTGGATAGTGAAACGAAAGTTCAAAGCTGATAGTTCAGTAGTTCAAGCCCTATTCTCAAATAAAGTATCAGCGCAGGACTTATGTGACTTTTATCATTGTGAGAAGTTATTAAGAGGACCTGAAGATACACACTATTTAGTAATAGAAATACCTGAAGCAGAAATTGTAAATGAATAGATATGAAATATAATCCACAAAACGAATTAACGGATGAACAATTAAAAGGATTATCGGAAGATGAGTTCTTTGAGTATTTGGATAGTAAAGCTGAATACCTAAAGAAAGGAGCAGTTCCATTAGACCAATATCACGTTAAGAAATTCGCATCAGTTGCCAATGGTGGTAAACTGACTACTAAACAATTGAGGGATGCCAAAAAGCTGGGTAAGGAAGGTGAAATTACTAAAGCTCAAAAGATTAAGGAGGCTGCCAAAGGTATTAAGGTAAAAGAACCCGAACTATATGTAAAGCATGTTAAGACTAATCGTTCTCAATGGTTTGATTAGTGAAAATAAGGGGTATTTTACCCCTTTTTATCCCTAAAATGGGTATTTACCCCAAAATAAGGTAGACACCCTAAAATCGGTTAAAAATACCCTTAAAATGGATAAAATTCTTTATTGATAATCAACACGTTAGGATATTATAAAAAAACATATATGTAACTCATTGATTCTCAATAAAGAATTTTTGTGCCAAATTTGGCAGTTTCGGGGATTATTCGTAGTTTTACTATATAAAATTAAGAAATATGAATAAATTAGTGTTTTCGGTGAATGAGGAAAATTGTACCAATTTCCTTAAAAAGTATCCATCTATCGCTTACTTAATGTTGACTAGTAAGTATAAATGTAAAACTATGTTATCAGCCTATAAGAATTTCCTTAAGGTAAAAGATATGAATGAATCTAAGTTAGGTGGAAACGCCGAAACAATTTCATCACCTACTTTTGGTACTAAGACTTTTTATAAATATGATTGGTGTGGTTGTGGTGGATTCGCTGAAGTGTTTCAATTTGTTTACAATAAAAATAAAAATAAGTAATATGATAACTGTTAAAGAATGGTACATTAGTAATTACCCAACCGATGATATGGGTGAAGGTATTAACCCAAAAGCTACATTTGTAGGTTTATTGAATGAATTGTTTGTTGGTAGGGATGTATATGAATACCTTTATGTGTATGATAGTATAATAAGAGAGCGCCTGTTTCAAAAATTGGCTGATGAGTTAGGATTTGGTTATGAGTATGTACATAAATTATGGTATAACATTTAAAATAAAAATTAAGAATATGAATTTAAGTATTAAAGAGATTAACGAACTCATTTATTCGTTAGGTATTACCGCCTCTAAAGGTATGATGTGTGATAAGGAATTGAATGTATCTTTGTTAGATAAGTTGCAGTGTGAATTGAATTATAGAATTGGTTTAGAAGCTATTGATGAGGAAATAGAAGTTAGTTCGCATTATGTAAGTAACGAAGAAGCTGATGAAGATGCTATGAATTATGGTATTGGGGTAATAAAAGCATCGGAAGAATTAAAAAAGTTTGATGATTATTGTACATTGAAACAAAACGAAACTTCTGTTATTGATGATTATCGTATCCACTTAAGAAAGTTAAAAACGCCAGGCTATGCTTCTCAAGCTATCTTAGATTTTGTTGATAAGAAAGGTGCGGCAAGTTATAGTGAAATACAATCTTATTATAGAAGTATTACGGGTTCAAATAGTTTCTCACATATTTTAAAGAATTTGAGAATACCTTATAAGAATCGTAAAACACAAAGGTACTTAGCTAAAGAAGGTAAAGATTATTCAAATGCTAAGTATGTAATTAAAGTAGCTAATCCATCTAATTGCGTAGTTAAAGATTCGGAAGCTGAAGAAATTGAAGCAAAATTGCGTAGTGAAGAAGCTCGTAAAAAATTATGGGGTGATAAATAATTGTAATAAAAAAATAAAAATTAAGTATATGAGTTTACCGTTTGACCCAATTAGGGTATTTGAAACCGCTCCATTGATTGAGGGCTACGATGTTATTAAAAATGCTTTTCCAGTTGTGGGTAAGTACACTGGTAGAGTGATAACTTATTTAGATGCCGTATATGAGGCATTGGATGAATTAAGAGAAGATTATTCTGATTGGCCGGAAGACCAGGGGTTTGGTTCATCTGATATGACTTTTGCTCGTCAATCGTTTATCAATTCAATGATTAACTTAGCTAACCTCAATGGTTATTATGAAACTGATTTCAAACCTTACTTGAAAGTGGTTGAGTATTCGGAATACGATAAGGAAGAATATGACCTTCGTAGAGAGCAAGGTATTTAATAAACAATAAAAAATAAGAATATGAATTTGTATGAAGTAAATGGATTTTACGGTACTCGAAATAGAGGTACTATTTTAGTATATGAAACACGTAGTGGTAAACGCTGGTATTGTGTTGAAGGTAGTTGTAATATCAATTGTACCTACGATGAGATAAACGAAGGTTGTAATGTTGAAACAATTTCTGATATAGATACTATGAGTAGTAAGGATGGTATCTATTCAGTAAACGATTTATATGATTTTGTAACAAATTAAAAAATAAAAAACATGCTAACAAATTATGTGTTATGGTATAATGAATACCAAAAGTTATGGTACGCTATTGATAGAAATACTCAAGTTGCGTTCTTTGGTGGAAAACGTGATGAATCAATTTATTTATCAGCAAAAACAGCAAACGAATTAATCAAAAAATTAAAATAAAAAATTATGGGATGTTTCAGTTTTATTTGTAAAGAGAGTGGATTACCAGTTGCATCATCTTCGTTTGATGGCGATGCATGTAGATTATATCTATTAAAGAATGGTAAAGTAATTGAGGAAATGAGAGGTCATTATAATTCATATGGTAGAGTGTTCACCGATTCTACATTTGAAAATTCTTTTGAATGGAAAATGGATTGGTACGATGTATGTGACCTTATGTTTGATAACGATGATAGTAATGGTATCGCTGTTATCTTAGAGAAGTACTTTGAGGGCAATATACCAACAACCCGAAGTGAGGATGACCCTAATCAGGGTTGGGGTAAAAAGAATGGTGGACGTGTAAAGATTAAAGAACCTATACACATTGTGTATTAAAAATAAAGTATATGATAGGAATATTTTTAATCGCATTTATATTCAACACAATTTGTGCATTGGGTATGAAATCATTATTTGATGACGCTGATTGGTATTGGATTAATACTAAATTGGCAAGAATTATATTTTTAATACCACCTATATCAATTATTGGGATATTTGTATTTTGGATATGGATTATGATAGTAGTATTAATACGTGAAGTAAAAGAATATTTAAATTAAAACAAATGAAAGTAGATTATAAGATAGAGGAAGTTAGACCGAATGTATTCGCTGTGATAGTGAAAGACCATTATCATAGAGCAATGTTATTTATGAGAGTACAGGAGTTCTATGAATCACCTAACGAAGATTTTAGAGGTAAGCACTTTAATGTTTGGGACTATATTGAATGGTATAGTAGAGAGCATGGTGATGTGTTTACTTATACATACGATTGGGGTGGATTTAATATACCTTTAAAAACTGCTTGGGAGTGCTACGAAGGTAGTGAGAAGAATACAAAGAAAATGTATGATGGAGTTCGTTCAATGCCTGATAATTGGAAGAGTCCTTATGATGAAGTGATGAAGAATATTATTTGGAATATTGAAAGTAAAATGTTCAATAAAAAGAATAAACGAAATATGAACGCTTACATTATTGGAGCACCATCATTGGAAGATACTACTTTTGACCACGAAGTTTGTCATGGTTTATACGCAACTAACAAAGAGTATAAAGCATTGGTGGATGAGATTACTGAAACTATTGAATGGCAGGATTACTTAAAGTTTGAAGGTAACTTATTGGATATGGGTTATACAGCCGCTGTGATACCTGATGAGATACAAGCTTACTTAAGTACCAATTGGGAATATAGTAGATTCAATAAAGGAGTTAGTAAAAGAGTTTGTAAAGCATTAAATAAACAATATAAAAAGATATTTGAACAATATGAAAACTAAACAATTTAGAAGTGAGTTTGATGATGATGTGTTGGTCAATATAATTGGTAAGGAAGATTACCGATATGATGTAGTTAAACCTATCTTTGATAAATTTGGTTTTGGGTTTATGGTCCCTACTGATTATATTGTATTGATTGATGGTGAGCAAAAACTAAGTAAGGATGTTCTAAAATGGATTGAAGCGCATGAGGTAGCACATTTTAAATTAGGACATAGTGAAGAAAAGAATGAGAATGATGAAAGGGAAGCCGATACATTAGCTCGTTTAATGTTAATCAAAAATGGTTACAATAAAGCAGCTAAGTTAGTAGAGGATAAGTTCAAAGAAAGGCATGGTGTTGAGTTTAAATAAAATTTGGTGGATTCGAATTAATTTCGTATCTTTGTAAAGTAACAAAAAATTAAGTATGAAGAAGTACACAAAAAATGATTTAGCATTTATTCAACACGTAAAGGATGAATGTAAAAGATTGGGAGTTAAGAATCATATTAAGAATGTAAAGTATGTAAAGTTATCACCTACTATTAGATGTAGTGGATACTTTGATGATGGTGAGCAACCTATTTTAGCTTGTTCAATGGCTAAGGAAGATGGATTAGAAATATTAGTACATGAATATTGTCACCTTACACAATGGCAAGATGGATTTCATTTATGGAAAGTAGCAGGTAAAGCAATACCTGTTATTGATGAGTGGTTGGAAGGTAAGTATAAAAGACCTCAAACATTAGAAAGAGCATTTGAAATATCCATTGGGTTGGAATTGGATAATGAGAAGCGTTCAGTTAAAATGATTAAGGAGTGGGGATTGAGTATTGATACTGAAAGATACACTAAGAGAGCTAATGCTTACTTACAATTCTATAACTGGATGAAACAAACTCGTAAGTGGAGCAAACCTAATAATACTCCATACACTAATAAAAGAATAGTAGCAGCAATGCCGGCTAACTTTAGAATGAATTACGATAAGTTACCTAAGAGATTGGAAAAACTTTATAAAGAAGAAAACATATAATATGAGTAAGATAAAAGAAAAACTATTGAACAATTTATCGGAACAGGAAATGGAAGATATGTTTGGTATATCCCCATTTGAATATACTGAGCTAATGGCAAAGTATGGTGAGGATGAAAACTATATACCAACCGAAGCTGAAATTGAGGATATCGAAAAGCTGGTAGAAGATTATTATAAATCAAAAGAATTTAGTGAATTTGTAGAGGAATTGGATATCGAAAATATAAATGATAGTTTACAATTAAAATATACAGATAACGATATTTTATATGTGTTAGGGTATTTTGGATTGGAAGGTTATAATAAGCTAATATTGGATAAACTAAATGAAGTTTGGAATGATAGAAAGGGGTTCGAATAGACCCCTTTTTTTAAGTCCTTTCGGGTTGGGTTAGGTATTGACCTTAAAACCCATTAGACCCCCCTAAAAAGGGCTAAAAAGTGGCTAATATGTATTAAATTGATTATCAACGAGTTACGTGGGGTTTTTGGGACATCCGGCTAACGTGTTGATAATCAATAAAGAATTTTTAAAGATTTTTACCTTAAAATTTGGTAGTTTCAAGTAATAGTTGTAGTTTTGGGTATAATAAAAATTAAGAATTATGAGAACAACCGATGTAAAAGCTATTAAGTACTTAGAAAGTAACCCTATTGTAGCTAAATTTATTGAGAAATTAGATAGTGAGCGTAAAGCCTATTATGAGAAAGCAAATATGCCGAATCAATATCAGCCGGTGGTGGTTGAGATTGGTAATAAATTTATCCGTATTTGGCATGGTAGTAGTTGTTGGGGTTTTATTAGTAGAGTGGATGATGTATTAAAAGGTGAACCTATTAAGAAAGGTGACTTGTTAAAAGCCGCAACGTGGAAAGCTCCGGCTAAGCACGCTAGAGGTAACATTATGGATGGTACTGCACAATATGGTGTTTATGGACCTTCTTACATTAAATAATAAAACTAAGTTATGATAAAAAGTAAAAAAAAAAGTTTAGGAATTTCAATTGATTTGACGGGACCTGATGGTAACGCTTTCGTATTGATTGGTACGGCTAGTAATTTAGCTAAACAATTAGGATTGGATGGTAAAGCTATTCAAACCGAAATGATGGCTGGTGATTATGAGCATTTAGTAAACACGTTCGATAAACACTTCGGACATTTTGTAACTTTATATAGATAATACAATGAGAATAAAATCGCATTTACCACCACTTTGTTTTGAATCACCAATTACAGGCAAAAAGTGGATTGTGTGTACTGGTAAAGATAGTAGTGGTTGGGTTGAGGTTGATAGATATTATGGATGGACTGAGTTGGAAAGTATGTGGGATAGAATTGAGTATGGTATGCCTAAACCTTGGGAAGCTAAAACTAATACTAAGGTAGAGTATAAAGTGAAAGGTAGTAAAGGTAATTCATACAAAGTAGTTAATGATGATGGTGTGTGGACTTGTAGTTGTCCGGCGCATGGTTTTGGTAGAGGGCGTGATTGTAAACATATTATAGAAATAAAAAATAAAAAGTAAAAATTATGGAAATGAAAGAAAGTAATTCAAAGAAACACTTTAGAATAAGTGTATTGAAATCAGGTATTAGAATGTTTGGTTGTGCAGCATTAATGTACAATAGTGTATTCATTGGTGGATGTTTGTTTTTCATCGCCGAATGTTTCGGTGTAATTGAAGAACTTTAAAATTTAAGTTATGACTAAAAAACAAAAAAAATTATTAGATGATAAATTGAAAGCTTTCTTAAAAAAATTAGAGAAGCCGGAAATTATCGCTGTATTCAAAAGATTAAAAGATAAATAAATTATAAACAAAAATAAAAATTAAAGTTATGGGATTAGACATGTATTTAAGTAAGAAAACCTATGTTAAAAATTGGGATTTTATGAAACCCGAAGAAAGGACCGAAGTAGTAATTACTAAGGGTGGAAAGCCTGTTGAGAATATTAAAGCTAGTAGAGTAAAGTATATCGAAGAAGAAGTTGGATATTGGAGAAAGGCTAATCAAATTCATCGTTGGTTCGTAGACAATGTTCAAAATGGTGAGGATGATTGTGGTGATTATTGGGTTAGTGGTGATAAGTTAAAAGAATTGTTAGAACTTTGTAAGAAAGTGGATGCGGATAATTCATTGGCTGAGGATTTATTGCCATCTGCAAGTGGTTTCTTTTTTGGTAGTGTTGGTTATGATGAGTGGTATTTTGAACAAATCAAAAACACTATTAAAATATTAGAGGAAGCATTGGAAGATGATGGTGAAGGATTTTATTACAATTCATCTTGGTAAACAATATTTATAAACATGAGTATATTAACATTTATAGGGTTGTGGTTACTATTAAGTTTTCCAATAGTATATACAGTCAATAGTAATATGAAGAAAGCAGGTAACGATGAAGTATATGAAACTGGATTTCAATTGTATCTATTTGTTAGAGCTCAATTTGAAGTACCTAAGTTTTATTTAATTGCATTTTTATCATTATTAATTCCTAAACAAAAGTAATATGAGTTCCGAAAGTAAAATACAAAACTTAAATGCACAAAGATTTACTATGTTAGTAATACTTTGTAATGTGTTAGAATCTCCTAATGTAGAGCATCAAACAAAAGCAGCTATATCAGCATCTTTATTAAATATGTTAGATAGTTGTATGAATCCAGAAGATAATCATTTGGTTGACTTAATAAATCAATCAATTGATAACTTTTGTGAGGAAGTGGAAGCTAAAAAAGGTATCACCGATTTTAGAACACATTTATTGGAGCAAGTATTGGTAGCTAAGAGTATGGTTGATAAACTTAAAGAGAAGAAGCAAAGGATAGCTGAGGCTGATGAAATTTTGAAAGGAATTTGTCTAAACTAATACTTATTTAAAAACAATATTTTATGGAGCAAATTTTAGCACAAATTGTAAATGCTGGTTTAGAAGGTGAACCACATAATTATGTCTTACAAAGATTAGATACTAATGGTACATTTCCATTTTCTCAAATTACAACTGTAAGTGAATCTAACGCAAGTTACGGTGTAACTTTAAATGATAATGATTTAGACCAAGAACCTATTCAAAGAATCCTAAACTTAGGACATCAAATTAATATTGGGATTGATGATAATAACTTAGTGACATTATTCTTTTAAAAAAATATATGAAAAAGGTTATAGTAAAATTAGAGAAGTGGTTTGATATTCATATCGCATACTTTCTTTACAATGGTAATAAGCTACATCGCTATTACGAATATATGAAAAATAAATACGGAGAGAACTACGAAAGACTTTAATTTGGTACTTTCGTAGTTTTTTCGTATATTTGTGAATGAATTAATAAAGGTTATGAAATTTAGGATTACGGGTATAAGTGATACCCACAATAAACACAATCAGCTTAATGGTAAATTGCCAGGTGGAGATATATTAATCCATAGTGGCGATATTTCATCTTTGGGTAGGAAGCATGAGATAGAGCAATTTATAAAATGGTTCAGTAAGCAGGATTATCAATACAAAATATTCATAGCTGGAAATCACGACATTAGTTTTCAAAGTGAAACAATGTTAGCTGATAAGTTGGCACACTTTGACGGTAGGATGTATGACCCATTAGATTTAGCAGAAGGTAGACCACAATGGTTGACTGATATGTTAAGTGGATTGGATAACAATACATTTTATTTAGAGAATAGTACTATTGAGTTTGATAACATAAAGATATGGGGTTCGCCCTATTCACCATCATTCGGTCGTGGTTGGGCTTACAATAAAGATAGAGGACATGATATAGCAGAATGTTGGAATAAAATACCAATGGATACTGATATCGTTATCACACATACTCCGATTTATGGTTACAATGATAGAGCACAAAATACAAATCAAAATGTAGGTTGTCAAGATTTGTATCATAGATTGCATGAAGTAAAACCTCACTTACATTTTGGAGGCCATATCCACGAAGGATACGGATACGGAACTATACCTTATAAAGATGAATGGGGTGATATCTATACCTTTAATGGTAGTAGCTGTAACTTAAGATATGAGGCTGTTAATAATCCAATAACCTTTGATTATGATTTTGAAACTAGAGAATTAAATTTTATATAATGGAGAACAAAAAATTGTGGTTGTATTTGGATGATGTGAGAATACCAAATGATGATAGGTGGAAGTTAGTTAAAAACTATGATGAATTTGTATCGCATATCCGATTGAATGGTTTAGAAAATTACGAAGTGATTTCATTAGACCACGATTTAGGTGATACTGCTATGCGTGAGTATTTTAATAATGTTAAAGATAATTATAAAATTGATTATGATAACATTAGTGAAAAAACTGGGTATGATTGCGCTAAGTGGTTGGTTAATGAAAGTATTGATAAGGGTATTGAGTTACCACAAGTCTATGTACATTCAGCTAATCCAATTGGAGCAGCTAATATGATGGGTTATATTAATAACTACTACAAAAATTGTGGTAAACCTATGAGTTGTTCTGCTGTTAATATACCACACACATACGAAACTGCAATAGCATACGATAGATTAGAAAAACGATACAAAAAATAAGTTATGGCAAAGAAAGAAACTGAATTGTATTTAGGTGGTGGGAACAACTTAAATATGAAAAGCTCGCAGTTGGTTACATTAAATCAAACATTAACATTGGTAGTACCTAATGGTGGAGCACATCAATTAAGTATTAAAATTGAAGCAGACTTTGATACAATACCAGCGGAATACCACGAAGTATTTTTAAATATGTTATCTGCAAAATACCTATCAACGGTATCTTATGGTGATAACCCATTTTCACAATGTGTACCAGCTCCAGCAAAAAGATGGTGGCAGTTTTGGATTAAAGAATAATTGATGAAAGTAACAGTAGTAGTACGAACATACGATAGACCTGATTTCTTAAAAGAAGCATTGGCATCAATTCAATTACAAACCCATACTAATTGGGAAGTATTAATATTTGATGATAGTGCTTCTAATAAGAATTTTTATATTTATAAAACCTTTAAGGAAAGAAATAAAGATAAGAGAGTAATGTATATTACAACTGAAACGCCCTATGAGATGTTTCAAAATAGTTGGTTATATGCTCCAGACTTATCGAAAGGTGATGTGATGATACGATTGGATGATGATGATATTTTAGCAGAAGATGCATTGGAATTTGTATCAACACTATATACAAAAAATCCTGATTTGGAATTTAGTTATGGTTCAGCTGCAATATTTGGAGAGCAAAATGAAATAAAAAGAATATTCCAAGCTCAGCATCCATACGAAGCTGGTAGAACTACAAGCGAATGGACTGGATATACAATACCCAATAATCATCCTTGGAAAGACCCTTGGAGTTGGACTGATAATTTTTATAAGACTCCGCATGATTGGACATCATTAGTACATTGTGCTAAATCAAACATAATGTGTATATATCATCCATATATAATGAGAACATCTTCTGTTAAGAGAGTTAAAGATAAAATTACAATGACATCTAAGTACATTGATGATTTGGAATTTTTTGGAAGTTTGGATTATTTGGGATTAAGACATTCATCAATCAAAAAAATACTTACTTATGTTAGAGAGCATGATACCGGTCGTATTACTGATAATGGTAGATTAGTGGATGGTACAAATATATGGAATGAAAACTTTAGAATTAGAGATAAGATAGATGAAATAAGACCTTCGGGATTTCGCTCGCAGGTAATTGAAATATTAGATTGTGATAATAACTTTAATAATGGTGTAACAGATGAAATAAAATCATCATTTGTTCAGTATAAAGCAAGAATCCGTAATACAATTCAATAGAATCAATGGCTATAACTCATTGATAATCAGTCACTTATAAAAGCCTCATAACTCGTTGAAAATCAACCCGTTACAACCAAAAAAACATTTGGTAGTTTCGGGTGTTTTTCGTATCTTTACTATGTAATAAAAGTTAAAAAATATGAAAGCAGTTCAATTACCGGAATCGTTTTGTAGAGGTTTAATTGTTGAGGTTAATGTATCTAAAAATGGTAAGCATAACGCTAAAGAATTAAAAGTATGTAGTGTTAAAGCTCGTTCAATTACCTTTATAGAAGTTGATAGAGAAAATCGTAAAAACATTTTCCGTAAGGTGAATCGTAAAGATGTAATTAGTTTTAGTCCAACAGCAATTTGTAGTATTAAAATTAGAGATGGTGTTTTGCCTGATAAATGGGAAAGTAGTTGGGATAGTATTGGTACACATTCCAGTTCAGTACAAAGTTATGGTAGGTTCGCTACGGCAGCTAGAGGTTTGGCATCACAATATACTAAATGTTTTCCAGTTATAAAAAACTAAGTTATGATAAAAGAAATACAAAATTTTGATAAAGTATATGGTGAAACAATATATCCTTCGGATGGTAGGATATATACAATTGAGAAAGCTAATATAATTAAAACAAATGGTGATGTTGAATTGTTATATTATTTTGAAATACATTCGTTGGATATGTATAGCAATTATTTCAAAAATACTTACCAAATAGCTATATTCGCTGACCATAAGAACCAGCATAACATAGCAGCTGTATATAAAAGAGGTCATCAATCATCTGTGTTTATGGATAAGTACGTGAGTTCAGTTCACTTTAAGAATATTGAATTTTTTAAAACCTATGTAGTAACCTTAGTTAATCAGGCATTAAAATAATTAATATGTTAAAAATAGATAATATAGGTGTGATAATTGGAATGATGTGTAATGGTAATAGAATAGTTGGATTTAGACAACATAACAATATGATAGTATCTGGATATCATTATGTATTTGTATTCAAAGATGATTACAAAGGTAAGAAAGTTGAAGTTTACTTAACTAGAGAACAAAAAAATGGTAGATATGAAATGTTTGTTATGGGTTGGAGACAACTTACCAGTGTTACTGTTTCTTATCCCAATTTGACTAGCGCTTCAAGCACAGCATTATGGATGAACGAATGTTTAGAATTATTAGAAAAATGTTAAAAAATAAAGATATGAAGTTAGAAACAATTTACAAAAAAACAAAGACAGGGGCAACCCAAGAGTGGACAATCGAAGTATCGGATAATAGATACCGAACTCATAGTGGACAAGTTGGTGGCCAGATTACTACAAATGCATGGACTGTAGTATACGGTAAGAATAGTGGTAAAGCAAATGGTACTACTGATAACGAACAGGCTCTTAAAGAAGCAATCGCTAAGAGAACTAAAAAGTTAGAGAGTGGCTACTTTGAGAGTATTCATAACATTGATGAGAAACAATACTTTGAACCAATGTTAGCAGCAAAGTGGGAAGACTATAAAGATAAAATTGAATACCCAATATTTTCACAACCTAAATTAGATGGTATTCGTTGTATCGTAACTAAGGACGGTATGTTTAGTAGAAATGGTAAACCAATTATTTCAGCACCACATATTAGACGTAGTTTGAATGATGTGTTTGAATCATATCCTGATTTGATATTGGATGGTGAGTTATATGCTGATAAGTTCGCTAATGATTTCAATAGTATTGTATCCTTAGTGAAGAAAACTAAACCAACCGAAGATGACTTATTAGAATCACAAAAGAATATTCAGTATTGGATTTATGATTTACCAAGCTCAAACAAAACATTTAATCATAGAGGTTTTGAATTGGATGAATTGTTTGATGAATCGTTGGAATCATTTGAAAAGCATTGTGTATTAGTTCCAACTCAAATTTGTGAGAACGAAGATGAGGTGATGGAATTATATGGTGAGTATGTGAATGAAGGTTACGAAGGACAGATACTAAGATTAGATGCTAAGTATGAGAATAAGAGAAGTAAATCCCTATTGAAACATAAATCATTCATTGATGAGGAATATACCATTAAAGATATTTGTGAGGGTGAGGGTAATAGAACTGGAACTGCTGGGTATATGGTATTTGAAACAGCAGATGGTAAACCTTTCAAATCAAATGTAAAAGGGACATGGGAAGAAACGGCTGAGATGCTTAAAAGTAAAAAGAAACTAATAGGTAAGCAAGCAACGATTAAGTATTTTAATTTAACGCCGGATGGTATTCCTCGTTTCCCATTTGTTATAAACATAGACCGCAGTTCGTATGAATAAGCCAGAAAACTTTAGAAAGATAGATGATAAAAGATTCAAAACCCCATCGGGTTATGAATATAAGTTTTCAACGGATGGTATAAGTCCTGAATTGTGGGTATTCCGTCAGCCCGATGATACCAATTATGTTTTAGCATTTATTATAGATTGGGAAAATGAAACCTATGAAATAAAAAGAGCTGGAAATGGTAAAGGTACTAATTGGATTGATACACTACATAAAGGAATATATGCCAAAGGAACTATGAAAACAATTAATTCATTTACCGAGTGGGTAAAAACCAGAATAGGAAATTACGAAACAGAATACGATATATAATGAAATACATAATAACATACGCAGTATTCCTAACTGCTTTATATTTAGGAATTGGAGTTAAGAAAATATTCAAAAGATATAAAATGTTCTTAGTGAAAAACTATTGGACAGATTATAATGTGATTGAATTTTTTGCATGGTTTGCTAAAGCAATCATTATCATTCCTGGTTTAGTATTTGGTATTGAGTTATGGTATTTTCATTTCTTAACACTACTTACATCTTCGTTATTAATTTGGGCATCAATGAGAAAGGACTTACCTACATTGATTGCTTTCAATACAATATGGATTTGTATATCATTAACAATTATTATTAGACATTTAATACCTTAGAGTATGATTGACAATATTGCACAAATTAAAAAATTATTAAATTTTACCGATGATGGTGACTTTTATATGTTATACGTCCTTAAAAGAAAGAAGGACCAGCCCGAAGGTGAAAGGGATAACCATCAATCAGTAAGAACTATTAAAACTTATTCTATTGATAGTATTGAGTATTTGGAAAAACGATATGATGAGATTATTCAATTGTGTGAGTTATTCAAAGCAAGAGCTTATATTCATATTCAAAAGCAATCGCATAAAGATGTATCATTGGATATGTTATTGGCTTTAGCACAAAGAATTAAAGATGGACAACATAATCAAAAGAACTTATTCGATTCAGTTGTTGGACAATTAAAAACAAATGAGAAGCGTTGGATAGTTGATATTGATACTAACAATGGATTTGAATTGGCTAAGATTATGGGAGCATTAGGACAGATTGAACCTATTGGTCCAAAGGTTGAAGCAGTGTTACCAACAAAGAATGGTTATCATTTGATTACTACTAAGTTTAACACAAAAGTATTTGAAGAACAATTTCCTGAAATTGATTTACAAAAGAAGAACCCAACATTATTATATTACCCTAAAAGTTTAGAGAATGAAATTGATATTAAATAAAGGACAGAAGTTATGGTTCACATCAGATACGCATTATAATCATGCTAACATTTGTAGTTCAACAACAAAATGGAATAACCCCACAACAATTAGGGAGTTTAAATCATTAGAGTATATGAACTCACATTTAGTTGGTAACATTAATGAAGTTGTAAAGCAAGATGATATCTTAATTCATTTAGGGGATTGGTCGTTTGGTGGCTTTGAACAAATACAAAAGTTTAGAGACCAAATTATATGTAAGAATGTACATATCGTAACTGGTAATCACGACCATCACATTGAAAACAATAGAGATAATTGCCAATCACTTTTTAGTTCAGTAAACAAATATGTTGAATTGAATGTAAAGTGGAATGTTGGAACTCCATTGATGGGTGAAGCTAACTTTGTATTAATGCACTTTCCAATAGCAAGTTGGAATAATATGGCTAAAGGTGCTATCCATTTGCATGGACATGTTCACTTCAATTCTAACATCAGAATACAAGAAGGTAAAATGATGGATGTTGGTGTGGATGGTAATATGTTATATCCAATTGGTTTAAGCGAAGTGTTGCATATAATGAGAAATAGACCTGTAAAATCATTGTTCGTTAAAGACCATCACGAAATTGTTGAAAACTATAAATAAAAAGTTATGAAAGAGTTATTTTTATTAAGAGGTTTACCTGGTAGTGGTAAAAGCACATTAGCTAAATCATTAACATCCGGTAGTGGACCTCAATATGTAGAGGCTGATATGTTCTTTGTTGATAAATTGACTGGTGAATATAAATTTGAACCAAGTAGATTAAAACATGCACACAATTGGTGTCACGATGTAGTTGAGAATTGGATGGAAAAAGTTGTTCCGAGAATTGTAGTATCAAATACATTTACGCAAGAATGGGAATTGGATTTTTATTTTACATTAGCTAAAACATATGGTTATACAGTTTATTGTTTAATTGTAGAGAATAGACATGGTGGTGTAAATGAGCATGGAGTGCCTGATGATAAGTTAGAAGAAATGAAAAATCGATTCTCAATTAAATTATAAGTTATGAGAAAAATGATATGTAACGATTCGTATGGCAATAGAATATATGCCGGCGATACCGTTGAATTGTTTATTGGTATTGAGACTCGTACTGCATGGAAATCGGTAGTACATTGGAATATGTTAGATGGTGCGTTTGTAGATTCGCATCCTGCACATAGAAAAATGGGATTGAGTTCTTATAAAAACTTAAGAGAATTTCTTGGTAGAGATGATTGGCATGTAGAAAATATGGATGGTGAAATTGAAATATTAAAAACATATTGTAAAAAAATAAAGAAGTGAAATACGATAAATTTGAATTACTTAAGCAGTATGTAGAGAAAGGTTGGGTGATTAAACAAGACCACCCAACTTTACCTTTATCTATATACAATTATAGCAGAGGTGTTCAGTACGAAAAATTGTGGGACCCGATTACTTTAGAATGTAGGGGATTAGTTTTAGATAACGAAGGTAATTTAATTGCTAAACCATTTCCAAAATTCTTTAACTATGAGGAATTGTCACCCGAATCAATACCAAATCAGTCATTTGAAGTATTTGAAAAAATGGATGGTAGCTTGGGTATATGCTTTTTCTATAATGATGAGTGGCATATAGCAACACGTGGTTCTTTCACATCCGAACAAGCTATCAAAGGTAAAGAGTTATTGAGTAAAGAAAATACTAAGTATGGAATGATACCAGGTTACACTTACTTATTTGAAATCATATACCCTGAAAATAGAATTGTTGTTGATTATGGTGGAGCTGAGAAATTAGTTGTATTAGCAGTTTACAATAATGAAATTGGAATTGAAGGTAGTATTGAAAATATGGAAAGTGAAGGATTTGAAGTAGTTAAAAAATACGATGGAGTAACTGATTTCAAAACTTTAAAAGGAATAATTTCAAATGATGCCGAAGGATTTGTTGTTCGTTTCAAAAGAGGAATGAGAATGAAAATCAAAGGTGATGAGTATGTTCGTTTACATAGAATATTAACTAACTTTTCAACTACTGATATTTGGGAATTATTGAGAACCGATGGAAACTTAAATGAGTTCTTAGATAGAGTACCGGATGAGTTTGATAATTGGGTTAGAATGACTGTATTGGAATTGAAAGCACATTTTGAAAATATTAAATTCAGAAGCTCTATTGATTTTGAATATTATAAAGGTGAATCAAATGGTGATAAAAAAGAATTTGCATTAGCAATCAAAGATAATGAATATCGTTCTATATTGTTCTCAATGTGGGATGGTAAATCATACGAAGATACTATTTGGAAAATGATTAAACCAAAGTGGAGCAAACCATTTAAAAAAGATATTGATAACTAAAATATAAAATATGACAATATTAATAATCGTATTTGTATTAATAGGGATACAAAGATTAATTAAGTACACAACAAACGAATTGGATAGACCATATCGTATAATAAAAAGAAGTTATTATGATGTTGGTAAGTTAAAGACTTCAAGTTACATAGTTCAGAAAAAAGTAAACCTATTGGGATTTAGATATTGGACTGGAGTTGCTTGTGAGGATGGTTACGATAGTAAAAATGTACCATACTTTGATAACTTTGATGAAGCCTATGAACTATTAAAAAAATGTAAACAACAAAGACCTTTAAACGGAATTAAAGATGAGGTTGAGGTTGAGTGGAATAAATATCCAATGAAAATAAACTAAAATAAAACAAATGAAAAAACTATTAATCGCATTATTGTTATTTACTTCGTGCAATACAAAAGCACAAGAGCCAACAATAGCACCCGAAGATAGTGTTACCTTACATAATATTCAAATGGATGTTTGGGCACTGCCTTTTAAACACAAAGATATTGTAGTAGCACAGGCTATATTAGAGAGTGGATGGTTCAAATCCAAAAACTTCAAAGTGAATAACAATCTATTTGGTATGAAGTATCCACACACAAGAGTAACTTGTTCGGATAGCTCTATTAATGGATACGCACATTATCCTAATTGGCATATGAGTATTGTGGATTATTATTTATTACAAAGTGTTACAGAAGATATTAACCCAACACATAGTAGAGAGGAATACTACCACTACTTAGATAGAATTTATTCAGAAGTTGGAAGGAGTTATTCATCTCAATTAAAAGATATATTAGCACGAATACATATCGAAGCTAATGATTGGAAAGAGGTATCACATAAACATAAAAAATCATTAAAGAATGGTCACACTATTACAAACGGAAAAAACTTACGAAGTAAAGTACAAAGGAAAGGGATACACCATAACAATTCTCGAAGACTTCGCTAGTGGTTATATTCAATACGATATATTTGATGATAACGGAATGGAAGTAATCGAAAATCAGGGATTGGAGCTAGAACTAATAAACTACTTAGAAAATAATATTGAATAAATTTGGTGGATTCAAAAATTATTCGTATATTTGTTAAAATAAAATCATAAATCATAAAAGTATGAACATTAAACAGGCATTAAAACAAAAAAACAAATTGGTTGGACAAATCAAAGAGCAATACGAAATTGCTAAAGCTCATAACTCAATTGAGCAAGGAAATGTACGCCGTTATTCAGTAATGCAAGCATTAGCAAAAGCTAGTGAATTAACCAATGAGTTGGTTGAATTAAAAACAAAAATACATAAAGCAAATGCTGGAGTGTACGCACAAATATTTGCTTTATCGGAATTAAAAAATGTAATTAAGCAAATCAAATCTATTCCGGTTGATGAGGGTAGAGTATCCGAAAGATATAGTTCACAATCTATAATCAAAGAAGTTGAATTAAATGTTGCGGATAGGGATAATATGGTTAAATCAATTGAATCACAATGTGAAGCATTGCAAGACCAATTGGATACCCATAACGCTATAACCGAATTGGAATAAAATATTTGGGAAAGTGTGAGTAATGAAATTATTGAGTTAGTTGATACTTTAACAATTATGGCGCATTCATAAGATATATGATAATGATAGTAGCGATAGCATCAATCAAAATTCAAATATTCAACTGTTCAAAGTTTAGCAACGTCAATACCCTCAAAACTCTTTGACCTTTTAATTAATTTATTAATTAAGTTACCACACAATCCCTTTTTAAAATAATATAATATGAGTTTATTTGGAAAAAAAGTTCTTACAACAGAAGAAGAACAAAAAGAAATTGAATTACAAAAATCAAGAATTGCTTCTGAACTAGCATTATACAAAAGCAGAAAAATGTTAGATGTTGATTGTGAAATTCAAAAGTATAAATTAAGTAGAGAATTGGAAGTGATTGAAGTTGAAAAAGCATGTCATAGACAGTTAGCACAATACGAACATACTTTCCATCAAACGAAAGAGGATTTAGGTATTGAGTTAGCAAAGTTGGAAGCTAAAGTTGAAACATTAAGAGAAGCTCTTAACAATAATAGTAGTACAGCAATATTACAAGCTAAAGATGCTGAAATCAATCGTTTAGTAAATGTAATTGATTCTTTAACAAAAGCAATAGGTAAACAAAATAAATAACAATTAAAAAAGCATGGAGGGCTTAACCAATGAAGTGTATCAAATGTATTAGACAAACAAAGACTTACGATTTAGATGAAATTCGTAGAGTATCTGACCAAGACGCTGATGAGAAAGTAAAAAGTGGAACTTGGAAATTCATTCCTAAGAGCGAATGGAAAGCAACTAAAAAACCTGAAGTGAAAGTAGAAGTTGTAGCAGAAGTTAGTGAACAATTAACTGAGCAAACTATTGCCGATAAGCAATTGAAGGGTAAAAGGAAAAAAGTAAAAGATGACAAAGGAAAATAGTACTAAGCTGGTAGAGTTATATCCAGAAATGTTTACTTGGTCTTATAAGGCACAGCCACAAACTAAGATTGAAGTTATGTATAATAATGTATTATCATTTTTACATAAGCATTTAAAGTTTACTCGTAAGATTAAATACATTAAGCAAACCAATCCATATAACTATGAATTTGGAGTTGGTGATGGATGGTATAAATTATTATATGAATTAATTTTAAAGATTAAATTCAATGATAAAGCTGATGGTACATGGATTACGAAAGTAACACAATTAAAAGAGAAGTGGGGTGGATTACGATTTTATGTAACTGGTACTTCTAAGATTAATTGGCAATTGATTAGAGATGCTGAGAAGCAATCATTCGATATATGTGAGGAGAGCGGTTCAACTGAAAATGTTGGTACTTGGAAAAATGGTTGGATTAGAACATTATCTAAGAAAGTGGCTTTGGATAAATACGCTAAGTTAGTTGATGAAGGTAAAGCTATTAGATTTGATGAGTGTTGGATTTCAAACGAAGAAAAACTACCCACAACTGCTTTAATAGCATCCGATGTAAATAAAAAGAAAACATCAAAACCAAAACCAAAAAAGAAACCAAATGCAAAAGTGGGATAAGCAAATATGGTTTAGTAGTACATTCGGTAAGTTTTATATACTACCATTTGTACTATGTTGGCATTCGGAAGATTATTTTTTAGAAACCGGCGTTACTTCTCCTGCGTATGGTTTACAAATAGGTTGGTTAAAATGGAGACTAAACATAATAATTCAAAAAGGATATTAAATGAGTAAAGTAAAACAAACAGAAGGATTTCAATTAGCAAAGCCATTAGCAGATAGAGTATTGATTAAATCCGAAGATGTAGCTCAGGCAAAAACAGCAGGTGGTATTATTATTCCTGAAACAGCTACGGCAACGGATACGAAAATTGGTATTGTAGTTTCAGTTGGAAATGGTATATACACAAACGATGGAGTAAAAATTCCAATGGAAGTAAAAGTTGGTGATAAGGTTATGATGCCTCAAGTTGGTACTGCACAAAAAGTAAAGTTGGGCGATGATGATTATTATTTATTTAGAGAGCAGGAATTATTAATGATTATTAAATAATTTATATGAAAAAAATAAATTGGAATAAAATAGTAGAAGTTACGGCTTACTTAATAGTTACATCAATGATAATTGCTGTTCTATCATTAGGATTCCGTATTATATTCGAAGGATTCAAAGCATTATTTAAACACTAAAACAAATATATATGGAATGGTTATTATTCATTGCTATATTAGCATTTATTGGTAAGCTAATATACGATAAACAAAAAAACAAAAAACAAAAACCAACACAAATGTATGGATTTGACAAAGACGAATTTCAAAAGTTAGCAGGTATTAAACCTATAACTGATAATGATGAGTTACGTCAAATTTTACTTAAGAATAATATTCAAGGTGATAAAATTGTAGAGGAACTTAAAAAAGAATTTGAGAATAGTGAGTTTCCGGCACCTGACCAATCAATCAATGTAAAAACTACAAAGATAGGTACGATTGATATGAATTTTCCAAACGATAATGACCCATTGGCATCAATTCCACTAAGTAGAGTATCAAAGGAAGGTAAACAAAAGATGGCTGAAATAGCTAAGCAAGATATCGCTTCTAAGTTGGAAGAAAATACTGCTAACTTACCTCAATCAATTAAAACTACTTTGGAAAACGAATTGAATGAAATGAATGCAATTGTTACGGGAATTAATACATCAGCTATTGTAAAAGATATTACTAATAAAGGATTGTATAATGAGCCTGAACAAAAGAAGTGTGGATGTGGTAGAAGTGAAACAGGCTTTTGTACTGGATTACATATGATACCTAAAAAGGATTGGGCAGCAGGAGTTAGAGAAATCCCAGCACCAAAACCAAAAAGAAAGTACACTAAAAAACCAAAAGTATAATGAGTAAAGTAAAGATAGATACAGCAAAAGGAGTTATGATAGCAGAGCTATACGATAACGAAACGCCAATCACAGTTAATAACTTTAAAAAATTAATTGGTGAGGGATTTTACAATGGATTAAATTTCCATAGAGTTATACCAAATTTTGTGGTGCAAGGTGGCTGCCCTAATAAAAATGGTACGGGTGGACCGGGTTATACAATTCAATGTGAGGTATCGGCACCAAAGCAATATCACGATAGAGGTGTATTGAGTATGGCACATGCCGGCCGAAATACTGGTGGTTCTCAATTCTTTATTTGCCACAATAGAGTTGGTACGCAGCACTTAGATGGTAATCACACTTGCTTCGGTAAATTGACTGAAGGGTTTGATGTATTAGATGCTATTAAAGCTGGGGATACAATTAATGAAATTACAATCATAGATTAATGAAAAAACAAATTGTTATAGTAGGTGGTGGAACAGCTGGATGGATGTCAGCATTATGGGCACAGCATTTATATAATGATGGTAGCGCTGATATAACTTTAATTGAAAGTGAAGATATTGGTATATTGGGTGCTGGTGAAGGTAGTATTCCTAGATTGATGGACTTTTTACAATTTGTTAAAATAGATTATAATGAATTTATGGTTGAAACAAATGCAACACATAAATTAGGAGTTAGTTTTGAAAATTGGGATGGTAACGGTAAAAAATATATTCACGATTTCTTTTCAACTAATCCAGATAATGTACCTATATGTGATAGTGAATATTGGGGGTTTTTGATGAAAAATGGATATGATTTAAATGATAAGATTGCATCTAAATATATGGCATATAACAATAAATCTGCTATTTCATTAAATAATACTCAAATGGTCAATTTTTCATTTCATTTTGATGCCCACTTAGTAGCAAGTTATTTTAAAAAAATTGCAGAAAGTAGAGGTGTAAAAAGAATTGAAGGGGTGATTACTAATTTTGTACAAAATAGATTTGGTGATATTAAAACAATAGAGCTAGAAAATGAAACAAAAGTAGAAAATATCCATTTCGTATTTGATTGTAGCGGATTCAAAAGATTAATTATTGGTAAATTATATAATACAGAATGGATATCATATAAAGATAGATTAACAGTTAATTCTGCATTACCATTTCAATTACCTCAATCCAAAACTGATATTGCAACATACACAAAGGCTATAGCTATGAAATATGGTTGGTTATGGCAAATACCTTTACAAAGTAGATGGGGATGTGGTTATGTGTTTGATAACAATTATATAAATTCGGATGAAGCTAAAAAAGAAGTTGAGAATTTATTAGGACATGAAATTGAATGCAATCGAACCATATCTTTTGAACCTGGTAGATATAAAAGCAATTGGATTAATAATTGTATTGGTGTTGGATTGAGTACCGGATTTGTTGAACCATTGGAAGCAACTGCTATTGGTATGGTAATTATTGGATTATTAGTATTAACTAAATTTGATATTGATTTTAAAGACCCTTATAATATGGGTCAATACAATTGGGCATTGGGAGAACTGAATGATGATATTGTTGATTTTTTACAATATCACTACATTACAAAAAGAACCGATACAGAATTTTGGAATAGATATCGTGATGAAAAATATATGAGTAAAAAACTAATTAGTACTATTAGTGGTTTAAAAGAAAGTTTAAATTTTAATAGAAAAAAAGAAAGTGTATTTTCTACATCAGGTTGGAGACTCGTTGGATATGGTAACGGTATTTTAGATGAAAATTTATTTATAAAATCCTATGATTCTATGAAAGATAATTCTATTATTTTGGATTTGCATTCTAATATGGAAGATGTATTAAATGAAAAACACGATAAACTTATTGATGAAATTGATTTCTTAAAAAGAATAAAACAAAAGTATGGAAAATCTTAAAGAATGGATTGAGGATGGAATTACTATTCGTAAAACAAATAGTGGATACCAAGTGTTTACAATACCAACACAGCATTTTGATATTGTTGAGTTGAGTGAATTAACGCCGGATAAATTCAAAGCTGAAGTTGAAAGACAAAAGCATTTTCAAGAACTTCAAACTGAATTATTGGGATTAGCATTTGGTAAAAGAGTTGAGGAAGGTTTATTCGATGACCTATTTGAAAAAATGGATTAGTATGCAACAAACTATTATATACATCGTAGCAGGAATTGCAATATTTATAATTGCATTAGATATTATTCTGCATCAAATTAAAAAAAGAAAAGAAATGGCAAAAACAAAACAAGCTATCAAAGTTTCTGCAGCAAAGAAACCTACAAAGATAGTAAATGAACCAATCGTTCTAACTACTCCAATTGTAGAACAACAAAACACAATTACTGAAAAGGAAATTGAATTAGGAATCGTACACTTAGTTGAAATGGCTGAGAAGTGTGATTACGAAGCTGAGCACGGATTAGCAGATGCTCTTAAAGCAGGATTCGTAGATGCTACTAAGGTGGCTGAATATCGTAACTTTAAGAAAGGTGAATCACATGGATTGCATATAGCAGTTAATATGTTAAATCACATTCTACATCACAATCAAAACTTTGATGACATTGAAGAAGGATAAAGATATTTGCCCAACGCACGGAACTAAACTCAATGAGGATGGTATATGTGCAATATGTTTAGAAAAATCGAATAAAAGGAGCAGTTAAACGCTCCTTTTTTATTTGGTAAAATCGGATAAATTTCGTATCTTTGTATAAATAATTAACCTATGGCACCAATTGTATATATGGTTCAAACTATGTTATGGATAGCACATAAAGATATGAATCGTGCGGATGAAATAAGTAAAAAAGTTAGTAGAGTTGAGGAAGTAAACGGATTAAAATATATTGTAATTGAAAATTAATGTACACTAAGCAAACTATATTTTATGTATGTGTTATTATGTTAGCATACATTTGGTATTTGTGGGATATACATAAAAAGAATAAATAATGAATAACGAAGACTACATATTGATATCAAAAGAATTTATTGATACAATTGAAAAACAGGCAAACGCAAAACTACAAAACAATAGAGAAAGACCTTTGAGTGAAGCATCTATTGAAGCAAGAAGTGTTTTGCAATTAATAAACTACATAAGAGACAATAATATTTATGATAATAAAAAACCCTGATAAGTTATTGAATCAATGGATACCGTCCAATGGTGACCTTTGGTATGTAACAGACTTAAATCTAACTATGTATGGGAATGATATCTCATACACTTATAAAATGAGAACTGAAGCTCCTGTTAAGAGTTCACCTAATCAGAAGTACTATAATATGACTCGTACAATTGAAAAGGAAGTTACATTAAGATTGAATCAGCATACTTATCAATTATCAACACCCGAAGCGGTATGGCAGGGATATAATAAAGATATAGATACAATTGATAAATTTATTAAACAATTAGAAAATGTATTACCAAAATATTAATATGGGATTAAAAATAATAAATTATAGAAAATTAGTAGGTACTGAATTGTATGGTGCTGGACCTGAAGGAGCAACTAAATGGAAGGTAACAACAATCATAGAACATTTGAGACACTATGTAATTTTTGTAGAGGAAGCAGAGTATGGATGGGATAGAAAAATAGTATTGAGCAAACATTATGAAACTAATCAAACGGGCTTTCAATATAAATTAGAATGTGGTACTGAACATATGTACTTAGTAAAACCATCCATTCAAAGTATTAATGTCTTTACAAACTATTTAGAATATTTTTTATAATATGGCACATATACCAACACCACCAACGATGACAACACAACAAATGTTACAAAAGATACAAAATATTGCTGGAACGCCTCAATCTGTATATACACAAGCTATGTTAGATGCTCAACAAATAAAAGATATAGCATTAGAGCAAGCACAAAGAGTATTAGATGAGTATATAAAGCAAGAGAACGAAAAAAGAAAACAAATGTTCTTAACAATTGAAAACATTGATAAGATTAAAGGACATGATTATAGTGAGTGGTTAAAAGTAATTGGAGTTAAAGAGTGGGAAACCCATTATGAGTTTACATTAGGTAATAAAGAAATGTCACAAATCGAAACAATACTTTTACATAGAAGGCAGACATCTGATAAAAGATATATAATGGAATATAACGGAAATACATTGTGGATAAGCAAAGATAGATTAAGTAGTATTGAGGAAATTATAGAATGTATGCACGAAATATAAATTATGCTAACAATAAAGAATATAGATAAATTAATTGGACATCAATTTACACAGCCACATTGGGAGCGTAGCTGGGAAGTCGTTGATGTTAATGAAAATAATGAAAGAGGATTTGCTGCATATGAAATAAATTTGGCTAAGTTTAATACCCTTTATGACCCAATGACATTTAATCAACATAAAAAAGTATCCGCAACTACAATGATAGTTTTGAATAGGGAGCAGATGGACGGTAAATATGAAATCTATCAGAGTCCATATACACACGGTCGTACTTTGTATTTGGATATTAGTTTAATGGATACGATGGGTAAGTTAATCCACGCAATAGAATTTATATTATAATGTTGACAATAAAGAACATAGAAAAAATAACACAATTAAATTATAGCAATGTATATAATTGGAAAATTGATAATGTTATGGAAACGAATAATAATGCACTGATACCAGAATATATGTTTGTAGTAAGTAGGCCATCCATACATTCAGCTGTTAATGTAACTAATATATTTTTATTGGGTAGAATATTACAAGGTATAAGTGGAAGAAACAATGTATATTATTTTAAACATACTAATACTAATAACTACCGATATTTTGATTTTGAAAGGTTAAAAGATATTACAAACTTATTAGAAGTAATCGAACAAGAGCTAAATACATAATATGCTAACAATAAAAAATATAGATACGATAGTAAATGTAGGTTCATCTATTAACAATTGGCGTATAGGTGCGGTAACTGAATTAGAATATTTATATGCATTTTCAGTTCTTATAGGCAGTATGGTTACAACATTTTATTTGAATAGAGAGAGTACATATGTAAGTGGTAGAAACGAACCTGTTTATAGATTGTATAAAGATTTTGAGCAAAGTAAAATAAATAGATGGGTAAGTTTACATCAAATAGAGCCTTATATGATAGGAGAGTTAATTGATAAAATGTTAAACGAATAGTATGCTAACAATAAAGAATATAGATAAATTGATTGGTAAGGGATTCGTAACAGATGTAAACAATGTAGTGGAACGAAAACATTGGACAGTACAAAATGTAAAAGAATTTGAAACAGCATATCAAATATTAGTAAATAGAAAGCTTGGTATATTTGATGATGAGTGGGTAATTATAGAATTGAGTAGAATAGACAAAGATGGGTATGCTACTACTTCTATGAGTGATAGGGGTTCAGCATCGATTAGGGCTACATTGGATAAAAAGTCTATTAAGACTAGGGATAAAATGTTGAACACATTAAGAAGTATAATGCCATGTTAAAAATAGAGAACATACAAAAGCTAGACGGAACGCCCTTACACACTACGAAAGCAAGATGGGTAGTTATGGGTATAGAGGAACGAAGGAATGATTATATTATTAGAGTAAAATATAATTATGGCCTTATACCTTTTTTAAAGCATCCGAAGTGGGTATTGTTTAAGTTATTAAGATACACAATTGATACAGAAAATGAATGGCGAATGTATAATGACCAAAATACTAATTATGTAACACTAACAAAAGGTTTATTAGATTTGAAAATGTTTCCTGGTATGTTAGGTGGACAATTAGAGAATTGTTATATAAAAAAATAATATGCTAACAATAGAAAACATAAATAATATAAGTCCATTAGCAAAATCATTAAGAGTAGCTGGTGAAAAATGGGAATTAAGTAATATACAAACGGCTAGTGATTTGTATCAATTTGTATTTAGATGTATTGAAGCACATCCTGCCGGCGGATTATTGAGGGAAGCTGTAATCAATTTGAGTAGAACACATGCTACTAAATGGGATGATATGCACATATACGAATTGAAAAACATAATAACTAATAAGAGTAGATTAATAGACATAAATCATTTAAAAGAACCGAAATCATTAATTGGACCAATGTTAAGAGTAATTGAAGGATGCTAACAATAGAAAACATAAAAAATATAGAAGGGCAAGTAGTAACTATAAAAAGACTTGATTGGAAAATTATAGGAACTACTGATTATGGTGGGAAGCAATATCAATTTTATTTAAAACACGGAAGTATGTTTAGAACAATATATTTGGACAGAATTATTGATACCCCAAAAAATAGTGGAAATGTAGAAAACAAAGATTACTATAAATTACATACATCACAAACTGCAAGGTATGTATCCACAGAAGAGTTAAGGAGTATTGGTAGTACTTTATATTGGTTAGAGGCAGTATGTGGATAAAACAAATGATATGAATAAATTGGAATTAGATAATGGTAGTTTAGTATGGCAGCCAACAAAAGTAATATACAAAGGCAAGGAATATCCAGCTCCTGTATTTTTGACAACGCTACAATCAATGGATTATATAACAAACCTATTAAGGAGTGGTGATTGGAAAAACTAATATATGCTAACAATACAAAACATAGAAATACTAATACATAAAGCTATAACAATAAAAGGATATACTTTTGTTATAGGGAATGTTTTGACATCACCAAACGAATATAGAATAGTAATTAAAGATATTGGGACAGTACATGCTCCAATTATAGTTTTACTTACTAGAAAGAAAGCACCATTCGATAACATAGCACCTGAAACTACACTATATCAATTAAGAAAATTTGGAAGCAAATCTACATTTTTATATAAAACCGCAATGAAAAATCCAATTGAGTTTATGGAAATATTACAAATGTACTTAAATGCACTATAATATGCTAACAATAGAAAATACACATACATTAATCAATCAAAGATTAACAATACCAACAGGAAACTATTATGTATATAATATATGGATGTGGACTCAACAGGGTAACGAGCAATATCATTTACATATAAGACATGTAAATAAAACACATAGCGATATTCGATTAGTATTGAATAGATTTAAAACTAGGTTTGCATCTGGCTATGATGGGTATATATTGTGGGATGAGGATACTGATAGAAAATGTATGTTATTAAGTTATGAGCAAATAAAAGATAAGAACACTTTTATATATTGTATTGAAAGAGTAATGTCAATTGAATAATTATGCTAACAATAAAAAACTTTACAAATATAGAAGGACAAGAGTTCAAATTAAGTAGTGGACAAAAATTCATAATTGGTATAGCTAAGAATGAAGGTTTACATTATACATTTGGAGTGTTTCCTTTATTAGAAAACAATGTGGCAAGTATAAAGGATGTTATTGTATATAAATTACATAGGGCTTTATTGAATAGAAGGGGATATGTAATGACATCAGAAAACCTGCAACAAGATGTTTATGTAAAGTTATCAAATTTGACATTAAAGAATTTTATATTAGAATTACATATACAAACGGGAATGATATGCTCATAATAGAGAACATACAAAAGATTAATAAAAAATATGTTGGTAGGCGGTATCGTGTCGAATTTGTAATTGGTACACCTGATGTATATTTTTTTCACTTAAAGAATATAAGTAATTCAAATGTAATAATAGCCCAATTGAATAGGATAGGAACTGCTAAAGGGAAATATCGATTAAAATTAAATAACAAATCGGACTACCTAACCCTAAAAGATTTGAAAACGCCACATATTGTAAGGGATAGAATAAAATATTTAATGAAATGCTAACAATACAAAACTATAAGAAGCTGGAAGGATTGGTATTAAAGGATGGCCTGACGGTTATTGGAATAGCTGAAATAGGTGATGCTTATTCAATTTGGTTATCGGACAATAGTAATATAGAATTAGATAGGCAGGTAGTAAACAATATACATAATAGGTATCCTTTATATCGAATGTTTATAGGTTATAAAAAAGGAGCAATGACAGAATTTGTAAGGATTAAAACAATTGATACATTGGATAAAATGAGAGACCAATTAATTTATATAAAAGAAAAATATGTAATTGTATGACAAATCAAAGTTACAAAGTAATAACACATCCCGTATTAAAGGTAGGGGATAGGGCTTATGTAGAATGTCAAAGATGTAAAGAAAAACTAACAGCAACTTTGATATGGGAAAATGGTAGAATAATAACTGACCCTGCGTTTGTTGGCACTAGAAAATTTTGTGATAAATGTAAACATGAAAAACAATTAGAATTAAATAAAGCAAAAAAATCATCAAAGGCTAGAAAAAATCCAAATTGTAAAGAGTGTGGAAATCCAAATTCAAAAGGTAGACAATTTTGTTCAGATAAATGTGCTCATACAAACCTATTAAAAAGAAGAGCTGTAAAAAGAGCTGAATATATTTCAAATAAAAATAAGATAAAAGAGTCAATTCATAATGAAATGATTGAATATTATAAAGTTCTTATAAACGAAGTTTCATCCTTAGATGAGTTATACAAATTGGATTTGAATAAAAAACAATACAAAAAAACAAGACATTGGATTTTAAAATATTGTGGTAGACCAAACTGGATGTTATCATTAGAAGAACATATTAATACAATTAAAAACAAAAAAGCTGAAACGGATACTCAAAAATTAATTGATGTTGAAAAACTACCATACATTAAAAAAATAATTAGAAAATATTATAATACTGAAAATTGTTTAAAAATAGAGTATGAGTGTACGAATGGACATATACTAAAAAGAAAGGTGGCATCTTTATTAAAAGAGCAAGAGTGTACACAATGTAGGTATATTAAATTAGAAACGGAAAAAAAGATACAAAAGGAATTAGAATTAAAAAAAATAGAAAAGCAAAAACAATTAGATAAAGAATCTTTATGGTTGAAACGTGTAAAATTGGTTTCGGACTTTGTTGAAAGTACTGATTACAAAAATTATAATAATTGGACGGGAACTCCGGTGGCATATGAGTATAATTGGTTACGAAATGGACCGGGTAGTATATATTTGACAGAAGAGCTAAAAATAAAATTAGATACTATAAGTTACTTTGAATACATGTCTGCTAATATATGCCCATATCCAACAAAAGAAAATCACAAATGGTGTAGAAAGTGTAAGACAGAGCAACATGAGAATGATTTTAGAAGTGCATACATTTGTATTGAATGTGCTTTAACATATAGAAGGGATATATATTACGAAGCAGGTAGAATACAAAGTAAATTAAATTATCATACAAATCCAATGGTTAAATTGCACGCATTGGTTAAAACGTATGTACATTCGGCATTGAAGGGAAATCCAAAAACAAAAAGAACAAAGGATATATTAGGGATTGAATGGAATGAATTTAGGGATTATATTGAAAGTATGTTTGAACCTTGGATGACTTGGGATAATCATGGGCATGGTAAGGGTAAGTGGGCATTACAACACATAATACCAAAAATATACGCAGAGACAGAGGATGACATTTATAGATTGAATTACTATAAAAATTTAATGCCGATGGATTTTTCGGATAATGGTGCATTGCATGATAGAATATTAAGATATCAATTGAATGAATGGCATTATGATAATTGTGATGATTTTTTGGATAAGTATAAAGATAATATTTTGGAAAGCTTAGATGAAATATATAAATAATATAGTATGAAAGTATTAACAATGGTATGCGAGTGGATATACCTAATAATATGTATATTGGCTATAATAGGTATAAGCTCGGACAACAAAGATAATAAATAATATAAATAATATCCTCAGCCTTGTATTATATCCTCAATCGTTCAATCGGGTCGAAGGGGAATTTTTTCTTGATAGTATTTATTATGTAGAAAATAGCCACTCATAACGAGCTAATCCAATGGTGGCTTGAGTTACAGCCAGCCTAAACAGCTATTAAAGTAAAAAGGTTTGGTATGAATAAAGAGGAAATAAAGGAATTGATTAAAAGTGGTGAATATAAGACGGTGAAAGAGTTAAGAGAACAATTTCATCAAGCTCATATCACACAATCGGGTAATGTAGAGGTTATAATAGAGGATTGGAGAGTTATGTTAGGAAAAATAGAGGGGATATATAAGGTAGCAAGTATAACGAAACGAAATTCACTATAATTTCATTTCTACGCTAAAGCAACAAAACGAAATAGTTTATAAAATGGAATTGAAGGATGTAACTACGTTTTTTATGAATGAGCCAATGGGATGGGCTTGTATATTTTTTATAGGAAGCGGATACGCAATTAGTATATGGGTTAGGGAATGGATACAAAAAAGAAAGGAACAAAAAGATAAAATGATAGGGTAATTCTAAAACGAATACAAAGATGTCAAAATATATCAAATCGTTCACCGAAGTAGTCCATCCAACGGAATCAAAACGAAGTTGGACACTCATAATACAAAAGATAATAGAAAAACTAAAAGGAATTAAAATCAGCTAAATGTATAAGGGAATAGGTATAGTAGTAATAGTATGTATGGGAGTATTCAGCCTATCTATCGTATATAAGGTAGTAAAGAACCTAATAGGATATATAAAGGATAAGAGGATACAAAAGGAATGGAATAATAAAAACGGATTCAATGGAAAGGACTAACCTACTATGGGATTTTGGAATGGCATGTATAGTACTAATACTTTATATAGTGGGTAAGGTATGGATATACTATAAGATAGATAAGGATAACACAAAACAAAAATAAAAGTATATGATAACAAATGAAAACTTAAAAGGAATCTTAGATAGTTTCCCTACAAATTTTAGAGATGTAGATGCTATAAGGAATACAATACATCCTAAGTTAGTAGAATGGGGATACCCTTCATATCATCAAAACGGAATCTTTAACCCCGAGCCGGAATACGAGTTTTTTATTATGGATGATGTACAAACCGAACCCGTAGGGCATTGGATTTATAACTTCGATACAAAAGAAATCCAATCCGTTTAAGGAGCTGGGATGGTGAAATGAATGGGAGTGTGGGTTCGGTCCGCACTCCTTTTTAATGCTCCTTAGAATCCCTTATAGAGGTATCCTAACAAGCCACTTACAATATTTTTACACGGATGTTTATTCACTCCAAAAAGACCCCTTATTCAAGCCGGTCCAATAGGGTAGTGAATATTGATAGGAATAGAGGTTAAAAAATGGATGTCCATCACGTTCCCACTTTTACACACTTTCTACCACATTTATACACTTTCTTAATATTGATAGACTTAGGACAAAAGATATTAGATAGGAAAGCAGGCATATAAGGATTCTTTGTTAGACGGCAAAATTTTTCTGTATATATTTTGATAGATTTAGAAGCCATGCAACCTAAGCCCCCATTACGTTAGAGAATATTCAATGAAAGCGTGTGCCACGTTAGATATCCTCTAATCGATGCAACCCTTATGGGGATTAGATTTGGTGAGCTCGGATATTTTTTGTATCTTTGTATAGTAAAAACAATTGTATATATTTATGAGAGTAACAAACAAAAGAGGTATGAAGTTCGATTGTAATAAATTGTGGAATTGGGCTCACGAAAAATTAGGAGAAAGTAAATGCACTGGGATAGCATTTTATTGGGATATAAATAATGAATCAGCTGGACATTGGGATTGGGAAGGAATTATTTGGATTAATTTGTCACAATGTAAACGAATGATATCAGTCCAAAAAACTTTATTGCACGAATGGACACATGCACAACAAACATTTCGTTGGTATAACCACTATCAATTGAAATATGGGTATAAGAATAATCCCTATGAAATACAGGCCCGAGAGAATGAGAAGTTAGTTAAGAGGGCTTATAAGAAATCAAAATAGATATGAGTACAGGGGAAGCGTTTAAGGGAATACCACAACAGGTGGCAGTTAATCGTACCTTACATTCTTTAGCTTCAATAGTAGAGTCCGAATCGGGAGAGCTTTCCGTTATCGTTCAACCTTTGGATGGGCTAAAACTGATAAGAGGTGAATATCTGCCGGTGGGGAATAGATTACAATTTCCAACCAAGTGGGGAAAGAGGGAAGCGGCTATATATCTATTAGAACATAAGATAGCCCAACAAGAAGCAATCATAGCAGGGGCTGCAGAGGAATTAGAGAAGCTAAAGAATTGTTTAGTTCGAACAAAAGATACCAATTATTAGAAATGGTTTAAAGTATTAGAGAATATATTAGATATTTTCTATATGTATGCCGGCTCATATTAGAAAAAATTAAATGTGATGAGCGGTTTTGCAATACCAAAAAAAGCTTGTAACTTTAGGGAGTGGAGGGCGGGTTATAGAGTGAGCCCTACGGTCCATAACGTGTTGAGTATCAACTAGTTAGCTCACGCCAGATGACCGCCCGGCTAACGTGTTGAAAATCAATGAGTTATACATACATAATTTTTTTAATATGTTCCTCCCTTTTCTAGCCTATTTAGAAAATTAACCCTTTGATTATCAACCAGTTGGACATATATAAAAAACCTTAATATGTAACAGGTTGATTCTCAAGAAACAATTTCTAAACTTTTTTACCCAATTCCATTGCTATATGGTTATATCGCCGTATCTTAGTGTTATAAAATTAAAGGATATGAATCAGACAATCAGTTTAGGGGAATTTATCGTATTATCTATGGTGTTTATCGTAGGGTACGCTTTTGTTAAAACTATTTTCCAAACCTTAAAATCTAAATAGTATGGTTTGGACCTATTACATTAACGAAGATGGCATCGCTATTAAAAAATATATATAACCCCAATTATGAGTAGAAAAATCACAAAAGAATCAGTATCGGCATTCTTAGATAGAAAGCCCTTTAAGAAATCCAATATGGCCGTAGTTAATGATTATGGTACGTTTAAGTTGAAATTGCATGGTAACACTATCGCTGTATTAGATGAGTTAGGTATATTAAGTATTAGTAACGCCGGCTGGGCATCGAATACTACTAAGGAGCGTTTGAATGGCTTACCAAATGTAGGAATCTATCAAAAGAACTTTCAATGGTATTTGAATGGTAACGAATGGAATGGTGAGTGGACTAGAGTTGGACAAATTTAATAATAAAAATCAAAGTAATATGAGTAGTAAATCAGTAGGGGCTAAAATTACCCCAGCAAAGTACATTAAATCGTTAGGCGGTGAATCAATGTTTTTTAGAAGTGATTACCCCGAATGGATGGAATCTAAGAGTGACCTACAATGGGTTAAGTATATGAATAAGAAGTACGGGTTCAAATGGACCGGCAAAGATAGTAAGTAATTTAAACTAATTAAGATATGGCTAGAACAGCAACAAAAGGAGTAGTAAAGAAGTCCGCAACTAAGAAAACGGCAAAGAGTGTTAAACCAGCTAAGGCAACCGGTAGAAAAGCGGTAGCTAAGAAACCAGCGGTTAAGAAAACTAAAACCCCAAAAGTAGTGGATACAAATAAGCATGGCAAATTCTATATCGAAGATGCAGCAACGGAGAAGTACCCAGAGATGGTAATTGTAACTAAGGCCCCTAAGACGTTTGAGGATATTATAGGTAAAAAGTATATCAATAGAGAGAAGTGTATTGCTACCTTAGATGTATATGTGGCTGAAGGTACTATCGCTAAAGGTGAGAAATCAATCATTAAAGAGTTGGATGCTAACGGTATTGTGCCCTTAGAGCCGGCTGAAAATGAAGATTAAAAAATAAATTTGGTGGATTCGAATTAATTTCGTATCTTTACATTCTTACAGGGATTATGTATGGAGACCCTCCCTTATTAAGTGGTCCCAATTCATTAAAACCCCTCGTTAGTGGGATAATAACTAACACAAATAAAATGGCTAAGAACCAACGTAAAGCAGCACAAAGAACGAATGTTTATGAAACAGTAGCAGCAAACATTCAAAAAATCACTCGTCCATCAGGCACTGTATCGTATAGAGTACGTGTGAGTGAAGATGGTGAATTGTATTCACAATACGCAACTAGCTTAAGAGCAGCTAAGGCGATTAAGAAAGAGTGGTTAGGATAAGATAATCGGTAAAGGACCGGCTATAGCATTGGCCTGCCCGGCCGGTCCTAATACCAATTTTTCTCAATCCTTATATTTAAGTAAGGTTATAACAAAGTATTTAATTAAACAAAACAATAGACAGATGAAGAAAGTAATCGCAATTGTAGCTATCGCTACATCATTAGTGGCTTGTGGTGGTGCTAGTACAGCTCCTAAAGCTGATTCAACAGCAGTAACAACTGATACAACAGCTAAAGCTGATACGGCTAAAGCAGCAGTTGATACAACAGCTACTAAGTAATCTTTTAGAAGGTTAGTAAATTTATTAAGAGGATATCCACATTGGGTATCCTTTTTTTATGCCGGTCCCAGTTGTACCCAATGTTCCTCATGTTCCTCATGTTCCTACAATTAGTACCACTTGTTCCAGATGTACCAGATGTTCCACTGGTGAAGGAAGATGGACCCGTTTTTCTTATAGTTTATTATACTAACTTATAGTTTATTCAACATATAACAAAAATAACTAATAGATTAGCCCCTAAACTATAAGTTATATCCAATACTAACAAAACCCCCTTTTTGTTAGTTTACTCCTATACTGGGTATGAGGCTGTTACATATAACAAAAAAACATATATGTAACCTATTGATTCTCAAGAAACAATTTCTAAAGATTTTTACCCTAATATTTGGCGGATAAGCTAAATGACCCTATCTTTATGTAGTAAAGGAAATGATAAGGGGATAACCCCACCACATAATAAAAATTTATAATATGACTCAGTACAACAATTTCGCCGCTAGTAAATTAAGTAATAACCCTAAATTCGAAGTTATCGTATCGTTTACGGACTTCTTAGGTAAAACACACAATATCGTGTGTAAGAACAGGCCGGCCGTTAAAAAGGCTTCGGAGTTCTTAAAGATGTTTAAGGCTGAATCTACTAAGATTAATACTATCTTAGCAGAGTACCCTATCGTTAAGGGTGGTTTCCCTAAGAAGTACCACAAAGAAATCAAAGCTGAATTATCGGCTGCTGGTTTCTCTACTGTAGCTAATTATTTAGTGAAGTAATCAATAGTACCCTATATGGGTACTTTCTTTTTAAATTAAAAATTATATATATGAAATTGGAATTAAGTTTATTGGAATTGAATGAGTTGTACTACGGTATGACTAAGTATAGAATCGATGCTGAGCAGAATGCTAAGGATATGAATACATCGTATTTTGTACAAACGGCTGAGAAAGCAAAGGATTTGTGTGATAAGTTACAAACGGCATTATACGATGAGTGTAAGAAGTTGGACGAAGCTAGAGATTATGTATTGAACGCTGGACGTGACTATAGTGCTTTTAATAAATTAGCTAACAAAAAATCTAAGTAATATGAATAGTAACGAACAATTAGTAGGTGTGTTTTCGCAAGATGAGTTAAGTGCTCTAATGACCGGCATGGCTGGGTATATCAATACAAAGAAAAAACAAAAGAGGTCCACTGGTATAGAGACTGTGGCATTTAATAAGATAGTGGATGCTTTACTACTATCTAACTATCTAAACGCTGAGGTGATGATACCGGTAGAAGGTAGTGGCGGGATAGCTTATGAGAAAGCTTGTGAGGTGATGTACGAATCAATGTACTAATAACTATGTATGGTATATAGGTAGGTTCGAATCCTACCCATAGTACAGAAATCGTTCTTTATATGGCGGAGTGACACACGCACCGAATTGGGATGAAATAAATTTTTTCGGAAAGGGCTGCCTCCCAAGCTGATGGCCCAAAGGATAGGTGAAAACGGGAGAGGGAAGTAATTAACCCCTCGCTAGTACCAATAGTAACCCACTTGTAGGTTTGAATCCTACTATAAAGAACGATAACCAAATTAAAATTAAAAACTAAGTATATGAGTATTAGTAACGAGTTCAAAATAAGACAATTAAAACATGAGATTAAATGGACTCAAAACAAAATCAAATCATTGCCGGCTAATAAAGAAAAGCAAATTAAAGATTTGGAACGTCAGATAAAGGAAAGAGAATATGAATTAATGGGATTAGAATTAAAAATGCAAAATAAATAATATGAGTATTAATGTAGTAGAAACAATTCAATCGGACCTGTATAACCTTGTTCAGAAACACGACTGGTCCTATGTAATGAGTGATGACCATAATGTATGGGCTGCTGGACTAGAAGTAGAAAAAAGTATCAAAGCTAAGATACATGCCCTTATCGCAGTACATAGAGAAGATGGGTACGAACTGTATAAGTATGTAAAGAGTATAGCTGGTCCTGATTATACGGACTATGACAAGTATGGTGATGGACTGAAGTATAGGACTATAAACGGATGGTTCAAAAACTATACGGAAGTAGAGCACCTGAATTGGTTTCACCCGAATGTACCTATGGATTACTAAGCTAAAATATATATAGCTAAATCGTATAGTATAGGGGACCTGTGAATAGCCGGTCCCCTTTCCTATGCCCACCCGCCTGTGGATGTGATGTGTATGTGGATAAGTTCTTTTGGAATTTCGAACGGGCTGGAAGCGTGTGGTAGCAAGTGTTTCGGAGGCCTTTCGGGAAAGCGTGGCTGGCAAAGGGTTGCAGGGGCCAGGGGGGACTGGTTTCTTGCAATCCAACAGATAATTTTTTTTTATAATACCACGCCCACCTGTTTACGCCCCGAGCCCGGTTTTTTACCGTATAGGATTTTTATAGGGTAAAGTAGTACTTTTAGCTTTCTTAGGGGATAACCCTATCATATTAGCTATTTTGGATATATCAAAGGTATGGTGAACGTATTAGCTTTTTTTATAATACTAAGGATGGGTTGGGGATATATTACATTTTTTTACTATATGGGATGGGTTGGGAGCTTGAGTATCCAAAAGCCCCTTAAAAAGACCCCTATTTTCCCCTTCGATTTTTAAGGATGGGTATTCGGGTGGTATAATAGGGTTATTTTTGGGTAGCCCCTCAGGAAACCCCTCTAATGAACATATGTAAAAAATTGTTATATGTAAGCCATTGATTATCAGGCCCGGCTAACGTGTTGATTCTCAATGAACAATTTTTAAAGTTTTTTGATGGATATTTGGGTATTTCGAGCTATTGTTGTATCTTTGGGTATAATAAAAATTTAAGTATATGAATGTAGTGAAATTTGATTCGGATTTGTTTAATGAGAAAATTGGGTATGATTCATTAAATAAAAAGTACCTTATTAGGGTATATGAGTATTTAGTGGATTCAATGAATAACAAACCGGCTCCTACATGGAGTGGTATTATGAGAAGGATGTTAGGTGATAATCCTAAAGGTTGTATCCCATCCTCTTACTATTCATCAGTTAGAAGATGTTTAAAGGAAATTGGGGTATGTTATTACGATAGTACTAAAAGGTGTATGGTTAAGGGTACTAATTGGGATAGGTTCGTTAGTAGTGAGAATTGGAATTGGTTTACTATGAGAACAGGCAGTAGAGAGTATTCAACTATAAACTATTAATACTATATGAGAACCTATTACGATATAGAGATTCTTAGTAAGAGTGGGGATATCATTCTAATCAATGGTATTACTTACTCTACTATGATGAAGATAGCACATTTGAATACTGAATTACAAACTATTAATATACTGAAAGAATATGAGAAAAAAGAGAAGCGATAGGAATCACATTATATACCTTATTACGAATACCAAAAATGGAAAGGAGTATATTGGTATTACCGCATCTATTGGTAGGGCTTTCCGAAAGAGTGTTAAGGTTCGTTTACAAAAACACTTTAGTAGAGCTCGAAAGGAAGCTTGGGATTGGGCATTGTATAAGGATATGAGTAAGTATATTGATGATTTAGAAATTGTTTACGACATATCGGTGTTAGATGTGGTAAGAGGTAAAGAGGAAGTACACAAAAGAGAGATGGAATTGATTAAGAAGTATAAACCCCAATTAAATACAAAGTAATATGAAACGATTAAACATTAAGAACTTTACTAAGGCGGTTATGGATATGGAATCTGAACGCTTTAACATTAAGTATTGTACCGATATGGATGATAAGTATGTAATAGGAGTTGATTCTATATCTGATATTGGTAATAGAGCGAATAGACATTATAAATTGGCTATACTGAAAGATAGTGATGCGGATAACTTTTTAGTATGGTTATGGGATATGGATAAAAACAAATCGTATCCTATGAGTATATGGAAAGCGGATATGAGTTCTCCTACTAAGTTCTCACATTTCCTTAATGGGATATTGAGGTTAGCGGATAACGGAGATTTTAGTGGACACGATGGATGTAAGATAACATTTAAATAATAAAAATAAAAACAATAAGTTATGAATTTACAAAATTTAGATTTACAAAAGTACGAACAATTAGAATTGGATAGAGCAAACACAATGAACGACCCTAAGTTTCAGAATTGGGCTAAGGAGTTGAATGTATCCCAGTCTTACGAAGATAGGACTGGTATCATTCGAGCTAACGATTTGAATAACCAATATGATTTTTCAAAACCTACTAAGGGTGATAGTATCGTTCATTCAATTGTTTCTTTATTAAACCCTACATTATAGTATGTTAAAACAAAAACGATTGAATATTAGTAATTGGTGTACACATAGTGATTTAATGGATTCCCCCTACCAATCAAACTATTATATACATTCCGCATTTGATACGATGGCTGTATATGATTATCGTTTTCGTTGGAAGGATAAGAACAAAGAGGTAATGAGGATATGTATCAATCGTTACAAAACTAAATCCAAAAACGGAAACTACTACTATCAATTGTGGGGGTATTCATATAAGACAGGAGTTACATCTGTACCTAAGAAGTTATCATTGAGTGCGGTAAAGGATGTAAATTGGATTAAATACTATTTTGGAGAAATAATAAAAGAATTATGCTAACAATTAAGAACATATTGAAATTACAAAACCAACCGATATGGGATGGGTGGGATGTTACACTAATATATGAAGGTAACCAAAATGATACCTATGTATTTGAATTAGCAAATCATCGTCAATCTACTACCAAAAGATGTAAGATTATGTTGGAGAGAACCGGTCATAAAATATTTGGACAGCCTGGCTTTTCATATTTCTTTATATACAATTCAATGAGAACTAATATAAGTGCCTCCGCAGATTGGTTGGTGGATAAAGATAATATGATTAATAAATTAGCATACATCTTACTTAATAAAGAAAATTTATAGTTAATTATGCTAACAATACAAAACATACAACGATTAAGATACAAACGATTGGGGAGTAGTAACTTTTATGTAGATAGGATATGTGATATATTTGATTTGGACCCAAAGGGATATAATATGCACAATTATAGATACCAAATTGATGTAACAAATAAGCAGTATTCAAAAACAATTTTCTTACATAGAGAGCCGATAGGTTGGACGGATAATTGGAATTATAGATTGAGTAGTAATACAAACAATTTATATTTGAAGTTGGATGAGATAAAAGATATGAATATATTCATTAGTAAATTGAGAGAAGCATGCTAACAATAGAAAACATAAAGAGTATTTTAAACACAAAGTACGGAGTGATAGACCAATGGACTCTAATAGGCATATCCGAAATGCTTATGGATGATACCTATAAGTTTCAATTTTATAAACAAGTTGGACAGGGCCACGGGCAATACGAAGATATGACATTGTATAGAGTGGGTAAACTCCATAAAGTAAGAGGGAAAGATACAATGGCATATAAATTTAGTGGTGCCCTATTCACTGCTGACTATTTAAGAGATAAGAAAAACTTTAAAGGGATAATAGAAAATTATTTAAAAACAAAGTAAGATGTTAAAGATAGAAAACATAAGAGAACTTAATGGAATGTTATGTGGTGAGTTTAAACTTTCATATTGCGATTTTTTAGTTAATGGTTCTGATTTAGTAAGGCACCCACATTATCAAATCCAATTTAATAAGACTGAACCTATTGGTAAAGCCCAACCTGCGGTTTTAACTATTGAAGCAGATGTATCGCCGGAAGGAAAATATCCCTGTAAGTTATTCTATGGTACTACGGATAATATAATATGGAGTGATAGATTGGATAGAGATACACTTCGTAAGAGAAATGGTTTATTAAGTTTTATGGCTAATATACTTTATAAAGAAATAAACAAATAGGATGCTAACAATAAAGAACATAGAGAAACTAAACAATAAGGTATTTGGTAAGTGGGAAGTAATAGAGGCTATAGAATCTAATCCAAAAAGATGGCTACTTTGTGAACACTATTCTATATCATTCGATAGGGATGGTAGAGGAGCAGCAATCCTAATAGATAGGAACATAAACCTATTAACCAAACAATATCACATCTATATATGTTACAACGATTTTACGGATGTGATATACGAATGTGGATTAACCAAACAAGCTCTAATGGATAAAGATGTATTCATAACGCATTTAATGGGGTATATAGATAGAGAATACGATTTAAGAAAATAAAAACGATAAAAGATGTTAGTGATAAAAAACTTTGATAAATTGGTAGGTGAAACCGTAGGAGATTGGGTAATCAATCAAGCTACTACTGATGATTTTTTTAGACAGGGTATGGGTGGGAGATATGTAATAACGCTAAGAAGTGGTGCTATCGGAGATGGAGCCGCCGTATTCATAAGTAGAAACGAAGGGGAAACGGCAGGTTGGTATAGTGTACAAATAGTGTATGAGTCGTGGGATAACGAAATACACAAAGGTTATTATATTAAGGAACAAATCGGAAGGAAGGATGCGTTCTTAGGTATGGTACTTAATAAGATTAATACGGAATATTATAAAAGACAAAGGCCTAAATAAATAACCTAAAGAGGAGTGAGCTTGGCTAGAACTATCAATCAAAACAAAATAAAAAATTTAAAAATTCGACCCGAAGTGGAGTTGGAGATAAACTGAATATATGCTAACAATAAATGGTGTAACAAAAATAGGTAGTAGAAGGATATTTGGTGGTTGGGTAGTTAGGAATATTAATCTCCACCCTACACAAAACAAATATATGTTTGATGTACATTGTTTGGGACCGGTGGGAAATACCATAGATAGATGTACGATATCATTAAACCGAATTGGTATGGTAACGCATGATGTTGGAAAGGGGAATGTAATTACTTACTTCTTTAACTACAATGGAGAGGTGACCAATGTATGTGGTTCTTCGGAGTGGTTGGGTGATATGGATAACTTCATTGGACAAATGGAATACATAATTAAAAAATATCATAACAAACAATAATGAAACTATTATCAATAACAAATTGGGATACTTCCGATTCTATAATGAAATGGCCTTATCGTAATGGATTACATATAGAAAGTGCCTTTATTGACGCTGGAAGATATGGTGGTGGATATGCTTATAAATTTTGTGATGGGTTTATTAATGAAAAATTAAGTATTCTTATCACCCGATACCCAAGCACATTGGGTAAGTATATAATAAGAGGTAAAAATGTTGATGGAAGATATAGTAACATATATCATGTCCGTTACGAACAATTTAAAAGTGTAGGACATGTAAGATATGTATTTAATAAAATAATAGAAGAATTATGTTAGTGATAAAAAATATAGATAGTATAATAGGAATGGAGTATGGTAGATATAAAATACATTCAGTAAAAGATTTTAGTGAATCATATTCATTCGCAGTATTAGATACGGATGATATGAGATATTTCCGAATTGATTTGATGAAGAAGCGTGGACTTCATGGTTCGTATCAATTACGATATTCACCATCAAAGTTCTTTAATCTGCTTGATTATGAAATCAAAGATAAAGTTATTCTATTAGAAGATATGGCTGATTTAATTATTAAACATAGAAAACCAATAAAAATAAAATGCTAACAATAAAAGGAATCCTAAAGTTACAAGATGTTATGTGCCAAGGTAGGCAAGTATGGTTAGTAACTGAAAACAAAACCGTAACAAGTGAACCATATTATTCAATTCGTTTCAAAGCAATTCAAAATGGTAAAGGATATAACAAAGAAACCGAAGTACGATTGATTAGAAATATACATTCAAGCAAAGGTGGTTATGAATTATTTGTTATGGGATTGAAGATATCAACTACGGTATTGGTTAGACCCGATGATTTAAAAAGTATGGAATCGTTGGCTTATCTAATATCCCAAACATTATCTAAATCAAAACATTGGTGGGATACCGAAGCTACCGAAAATATGAAAAATTATTAATATGCTAACAATAGAAAACTTTCATAAAAAATTAATTGGTAAAGGGCCTATTGGAGCTCATACTAAAGGTTGGTGGGTAAGTGGTATTGAAGAAACCCGTACTCAATATCACATTTTCATTATTGATAAAGAAGGTAACGCATTCAATAGAATTAACATTGAGAGAATGCCTACCGGTGGTAAAGGAGATTATGAATATGAGTTATGGTGGTGGGATAATGGACGAGACCCATTACGTCAAAGACCGATACGAAGGATGTTGAGTGTTAGGGATTTGAGATTGGGTGCCACTCCCCTATTACAATTAATTGATTATATGTTAAACTTAAAATAAAATAAAATGAAATACGATTCGATAATTGGATTTGCTCTCTTCTTGTTAATTACCATTGGTGGTGCTGCTTTACTATATTGGTTAGTATCATATATAAAAGTTAATTACAATGAAGATTGGTTTAAAAACTTAAATCTAAGAAAACATCTTTGGGATGATACACCAATGGGATGGGGATGGAAACAATTATTTGGTGAGAAGAAGAAAGCTAAACAATCACCATTATTTGCAACATCAGCACCACCACCGGCTGCTAGAATAGCGTACGCTGGTAGTTATGGAAGATTAACAGCTATGAAACCATACCCAAAAGCATTTAGTACATCCTCATTAAATGTACCACCACCAATTAGTCATATAGGTAAACCCCTAACAATACAAAATTGGGATAGAATAACTGGGTTTAAGGTAGATGTATTGGGTAGAAGTTGGTTTGTTGTACAAGCTATGCATACTGGAAGTGGATATGAATGTGTTTTAGAAAGTAGAAGTACACATCATACTATTACATTTTGTATCTATGATATTATGTGGGACTCTCACCAAGTTAGTGTATTTTGTAAAGGTAGAGTAGCACGCTTGGATGTTAGTGTATGTAAAGACCCACAATTACTATTGGATAAAGTAGTTTATGAATTTCCAGATAAATTTGATGTATAATGTTGACAATAGCAAATATAGATTTAGTTAAAGGTAAGATGGTTGGTAGTACTTATAAAGTATCAAAAGTTAAAGAACAATTCAATAAAGTAATTGATACTGATTGTTATGTACTAAAATTAACTCCCATCTATCACGATATCAGAGGTACTAAGATAGCAAGTGCCGCAATTATGATAGCTAGAAATCCAAACGAAAGTGGAAGGTATTCGGTTAGTATATGTTATAATTCATACACAAATATTTTATATGAAGAAGCATTGGAGTTAAATCATTTAAAAGAAAGTATTGTGTTTAATATGGCTTTAATAGTTTTAAATAAAAAATTAAATTCATTCTAAGATGATATTAAAAATAAAAAACGCAGATAGAATTGTTGGTTGTGAATTTTGGGATGGAAGATTTCAGTGTCTACAAGTCCACGAAACTGAAACTAATTATCGTTTTCAATTTGATGATGATAAAGTTTCTTCTTTAATTCATTGGGTTGAAGTAAGTAAGATTGGACATTATAATAAGATAGATAACAAATGGTTTTATCGTTTAAATTATCAGAGATGTGGTCAGCATGAAATATCTGCTGATTGGTTTAGTGATTGGAAGAATGTAATGGAAACATTTGGGCTGGCACTTAAGAGACATTTATAAATTTGGTAAAGTGCGGAAAATTTCGTACCTTTACTGATAAAACAATTTCGTAATGAAAATAAAAGGATGGGATAAAATATCAGGTTGGACTTACAAAGGTTATTCAATTGTTAATCCGATACACAATGCAAGTGAAGAAGTTTATTATGCAACTATAATAAACATAAACACACACACAATGCCAAAGTGGGATATTGAATTAATAGCAACCGCAGTTAAAGGTGTAATTGCATTTCGTATTAGGGATAATGCAACTCAAGACCTATTAGCTAAATCACATTTAACAAAAACTAATATTGATAGTTTACAAAAATTTATAGCAGAGTATGAAATGTTGGTTGATGATATTTTAGAACAAAGACAATCTTATGTAAAGAACGTAACTAGAAATATTAATAGTGGTAGTATAGGAATTATTAGTAGAGTCCATCATGCAGGTACAGCTGTTACATATAGTATAGCACCTCAAAATGGAATTGGTACGTTACCTAAGAGTGGTTCAGTATCAATACCTTTAACAAATATACAAAGGGCTTCACTACAAGCATTAAAAGATTTACAAGAACAAATGGATAAACTTAATTCAAAATAATGAAAGGATATTACGCAATATATGAGTGTTCAAATAACGAATGGTTACTTAAAGGAATTGGTTGGATGAAAGATAGGAACTATCATACAAAGAGTATAGGAACTAAACATGCAATTACAATTAATCAAAATTACAACTATAATCCAAACTTACCTCAAATAGAAGTTATAGATACTCAAAGTGAAACAGTATTAGTTGATTATGGAAATAAAGTAAACCCAGAACAAATAATGAAATTTGAAACGATGAGTGAAGCTGAAACTTATTTGATAAATACATTTACATCAGATAACGGACAATTTTATTCAATAAGAAAAATATATTTCTAATGCTAACAATAAAGAATTATGGTGGTGATATGAATACTGGTGTATTCTATAATTGGGATATGAAGTATGCTTTGGAAGATGAAGGATTTTATTCCTTTGAGTTTGAACATAGAAAGGAAGGAAAGAGAGTATATGTTTTAATAAATAGAGAAGTTAGTGATGATGGTTATCATGAAGTATTCATTCAAGATATGAAAGGCCAGTGGAGAAAATCTGTTCATTTACCTACTTACCATTTCAATAAAAGTGGGTTCTATAATTTAATAGAATCTATTATTGATGATGAGTATGGATTACCTTTTTAATTATAAATTATGATAACAATAAAAAATTGGGGCAAACTTATTAAATCTTTTAGAAGTGAATTGAAGATAGTTGAGGAAGATACTCATTACATAATAAATTACTATTATCCGCATTTACCTACTGGTGGAAGTTATGTAATTACATTAAGTAGAGTAACTCCACCACAACCAAATCATGTACATAGGAACGAATATTTAATGTTATGTGGTGAGGCATCTTATTGGTTAAGTAAGAGGGAATTAAAAGATGTTAATGCAGTTTATGAAGCAATAATTGATGTGATAACTAGACATCATATAGAAGTAGGACAATAATATGTTAGTAATAAAGAATTATAAAAAAATTAGAAACCAATATTTTGGAGATTGGCAAGTTGGTAAAATGGAAGAACTCAACGAGTGTTATGCTATGCAAGTATGGAATATAAACAGTAGACAAAGTGTAACATTAATTATTATGAGAGAACCTAAAATGGATGATGATTTCAATGAAATAATATACGATATATCATTGGTAGAAGATGGTAAAGGAAATGGTAATATAATACAAGATATTGTTTATAGAGCTACATTAGAAGATATGGAATTATTTGGAGAATCTTTAGTACATTATTTAAACTCATTATAGTTATATGAAAGTAATGTTATATGAACAAAATTCAAGAAATTTTCAAAGCTTGGAAGATATCCTATAATCCAAATGATTTAGAAAGTGGATTGGCAATTAAGCGTATGGAAATATGCGATACTTGTGATTCTAAGAAAGATAAACCATATATCCATTGCGGAGAATGTGGTTGTGTATTAAGTAAAAAGATTTATTCACCAAAGATAGGAGCTTGTCCACGTGGTAAATGGGTTGCAGTGGAAATCGAGTTTGAAAGTAAAAGAAATAGGGAAAGATACGATAAACTGAAATAATTATATTTATAGGGGTAAAACTTTATAGTATGATTAAAATGATGGGTATTGTAACAGGAAAACCTAAAGTAAATGAATCTTTAGATATTCAACCAATAGTTGATAAGATAGCTAAATTAACTGATAGAAACGACCATACTGGTTCGGTTTTAGAATTGGCTACATTCTTACACGATACAAAGGCTGTTAAATTATTACAAGCCGTTCAACAAATACATAATGTAGAAGGTTCAATGCCATCCGAAATTTCTAAATATAGAGAAAATATATTAAAAGGATTGGTGGATAAAGTTAAATCTAAATACGGAGCTGATGCAGCTAAACAAGTAGATTCAGCGTTCTAATGATTAGTTTAAAAAATATAATGAGTGAGAACTGGGATTCTGAATTTAAACCAGTTAAAAAGAAAAACATAAAAGAAAGTATTCTTGCTTCTGTTATGTTACCACTTACTATATTTACTTTAAAATATATTGCAGAAAGAGGATTTAAAAATGTAATGAAAGATATAGCATCTAAGTTAGGTAAAACTTATGATGATATAAAATTCAACTTATCAAGAGTTGGAAGATTTGTAACTGAATTGCATAAAAGTAAAGAAGTTACTAAAGATTTCGCAAATATATTAAATTCTATACATAAAGGAGATAAAGGATTGAATTATTCGGAAGTTAAAGAAATAACTGATAAATTAATGAAATCACCATCAGTTACTAATTTAGTAAAAAATTATAAGATTCAGCAAAATGAATTAAATATAGTTATGGATGAATTAAAAACATTCATGCGTTCTTCTGATTTTAATAAATTTGCTAAAGAAAAATTGGCATCAAATGAATCAGTATTAAAAGAATTTACGGGATATGAATCTTCTAGAGGTGTAGGTTATGATTACAAAGGTCAAGCTATAAAAAATCTTTCTACTGATATAGGTAAGAGTGGTGAATCAATGTTAGACCCAAAGATATTAGATATTTCGGATGAGGATTCTTCTTATGACCCAATTAACGCTGGTGATTATGATGAGTTAAATTATGAGAATCCTATTTATTTAAATCCAAACATATAATTTACACAAGCGGTTTAAAATAGGGGAATTTGTGTTTTCATTCTTATTTCATAAAGGTATTTATATAAAACAAACCGATATGAAAAAAATACTATTCGCATCGTTATTGATGATTACATCTATCGCTGCATTCTCACAACAACCTGAACAAAGGGAAAGACCTCAATTTGAAAGAAGAAATGAAATGAGAGGTGAGTTCCATCAAAGACCTGAATTTGGTCCACATCATTTTCCATTCCATCCAAAGCCTGAAAGAGTTATCGTAAAAGGTGATAAGGTAATTGTTATTTTTAACAAAGCAGATTTTCAGAGATTAAGACCTGAATTTATTGAAAGAGAGAAAATAATCTACAAAGAAAAAGAAAAAACTCAATTACATAAATTATTGGAAGAACATTTAAATAACTAAAAAAAGAAAGGGAAGTAATTACACTTCCCTTTTTCTTTTGAATACCTTGTGATTTATTATAACTTATTAGAATTTAGTTCCGCATTGTGGGCAGAACTTAAAAGATGATTTCTTTCTTTTAGCTCCACAATTTACACAATAGTTAGTACCTACTTCTTCTGCTGTATATTGTTTTTGTGATAATGGTAGAATTTGCCAAGCCACATTCCAAAAAGAAAACTCACTGAAAGTTTTGTTTGTATGTTGGAATGTTTGGTCAGAACTACTACCCATTTCAGTTGTTCCTGTTTCAATCTTATTACTTCTCAAAGGGGATGCAAATGTTCTAACATTAGGACCTGTAAAAGTATTTGTTGAAGCTAAACTAGCATTATAATATGCGGTTGATGTGCTTGTAGTACCTGATGTTAAATTCATATTAACACTATTAACACCACTTGTAGTAAATGTTACTGGACTTATATTAAATGTACCGCTTGAGTATGTGTAATTAGGACCTGTATAAATGGTTCTATTTGGGATGTTTGGTATATATTCTGAATAGAACTCAATTTCCACATATCCGTTATTTCTAATCGCATCCTGAACCTCTGTATTGTTTCCATTAACTACATAGGTTGAGTATTTAAACTTGTTAGGCGAGTCTAAAAAGCGTTCTAAAAACACTCTTTCACCCCTTCTAAGAACTATACCACCGCCGGCAATATAATCCCCATCTATTTTAATTTTTGCTAATAATACGTCTTGTGTAGTATTGAATAGCTCAATTTCGTATTCATCCCCATCGGAGAGATATACTTGTCCATCAAATTGTTTGATTCTTTTTTTGCCTTTTGTAATGAAGGCTTCTGGTCTTTTTAAAGCAGACCACATGTTTGTAATGTTGTACATAATTGTCTTGTTTTTGTTTGTTTATTTAAGCCTTTATTCGTTGAGGGTTTTATTTTCAACTCAAATGTTTCTAAGAACACTAAAGGATTAACCACAAGGTTTCATATATAAATATATAGAAAAAAATAAAAGCAATAAAAAACCCCCAACTTTCGTTGAGGGTTTTGCCCATGAGTGGCAATTCATATTGGCGTATGAATTAGTTAAATAAATATCTAACTCCCAATTGTATTTGGAAACGAGATGCAGCACTTACATCATCTTTAAATGAGTTAGTGTAAGGAACTTGATTCTTACCATCTAAATAAGGGAATGAGAAGATTGGAGTCTTACCATCAGTATCCAATTTAACAAAAGTTAAAGGAGCAGTTGTTGTAGGTATTTTGTAAACACCTAATTGGTTGCTTATTAAGTTTGTTAAGTTGTAGATATCTGCTGTAAATCTCAATGTATGTTTGTTTCCTTTAGTTACAAAATAAACATCTTGTGTGAAGTTTAAATCAACTCTATGAGTCCAAGGTAATACTAATGCTTGTCTTTCTGCAAACTCTCCTCTATGTTTAGATAAATAAGGGTTGTTAGAAATGAAAGCATCTAATTGTTGCCATAATTGAGCTTGTGTTCTATTATCAGCCACACCACTTACAGGTGCTGCGTTAGTTAATTTGATTTGAGATGCATCTTTAGGGATGAACATTAAATCATTTGAATAACCATCATTGTTCAAGTCACCATTGTAAATGTACGATAATGAAGATTGAACATTGTTAGGAGATGCTTCGTAGATTAAACCAACTGAAGTCTTTGTATGTTTAACAAATTCTTTACCATATACAACAGAACCTATGATTCTATGAGGTAAATAGTTGTTAGAATAACCAACTTGGAAATCATTTGAATTACCTACAACCGGCTTAGCTCCCCACATTGTTGATGCAGTAGAACCATTGATTGTAGCATCTTTAGCAACTTGTCTAGTGTAAGCTAATGTAGTTACTAAGTTCTTAGATACTTTTTGAATTTGTAAAGTACCTGTCCATACATAACCAACATTTGCGTTAGTCATATAAATAGCGTTACCAATTGATGGATTGTTAGCTGAGTTTACAATACCAGGTTGTGGGTAAACGGAAGTATAAGGGAAACGAACTCTACCATCAGATAAGGTAATTAAACCAGTTGAAGGTAAAGCGATGTTTTCAAATACTGAAGCGTTAATATTCTTACTATAAGTACCTTCCGCAGTTACGATGAATCCACCTTCTAATTTCTTATCAACTGCTAAAGTTGATTTCCAAACCTGAGGGAATTTATAGTTAGGGTCAGTTACATTGATTGAGTAAGATTTACTTAAAGTACCAGTAGCTGTTGGTCTATAAGCGTTAGGGTCTGGGTTAAACATATAACCTTGTCCGTTAGAAATACTTCCGAACAATGCCATACCACTATTAGAAGCTTGGTTAGAAATCCAAACAAATGGTGGAGGGCCTGCGAATAAACCAGTACCACCTCTCACTTGCAATGTTTGGTCACCAAATACATCATAGTTGAAACCAGCTCTTGGTGATAATTGAATTGCTGTGTTAGGTGCTACACCTGTGTTAGCATGAATACCATTGTAGAAACGAGTTAATGTATCTACTACTGGATTGTAAAGGAATGTATTAGAGAACTTAGTGTAATCAGCTCTTAAACCATAAGTAAGAGTTAATTTATCAGTTGCTCTATATTTGTCCTGAATGAAGAAACCTAATTCTAAATCTTTTGGTCCTACTAATGGGAAATCACCACTACCTAAAGTGTATGATAAATCGTATCTAGCTGCTGCTTTAGTTCCTGCCACAGATGCGTAAAAATCAGCTAAGCTATTAAAACGATAAACACCTTCGTAAGATGGAGAGAAACCATTCTTATATTCTTTGTAAGAAGATTGAGTACCTAATGTAATTTCATGTGCTCCTTTGTAAATAGAAAGGATATCATTCAATTGGTAAATATCGGTATTCAATTTGTTACCATAAGTGTATTGCTCATATCCAAAAGATGTAAAAGGTTGTCCGTTACCATCTAAGATATCAACTAATGGGAAAGGTTTAGAAGTCAAAGGATTTCTATAATCTCTCAACATTGTATATCCTAATTGGAATTTGTTACTGATTGAATTAGAGAATTTAGTATTCAATTCTGCGGTAAATACATCTGCGTTGTTATAGATTTGATAACCAGCACCATAGAAAGGCATTGCGTATTGACCTGCTGTTCTACCATATGAACTATTAACCGAACCACTATTAGATGGTGGGATATCGGATGAAGAACGCAACATATTATACTTTAAAGTAAATTTGTTTGCATCGTTAATGTTCCAATCAATCTTTGTTGTTAATCTCTTAGATTGAGATTTGTAAGAATAACCTTGATAAGGACCAGGGTCATATCCGTATTTATCTTTTAAGAATTGAGCCAATTGGTCTAACTGAGCTGCTGATGCATTAGATACTGTTGTACCATTTGCTGTGTGAGTAGCATCGTTAGCTACAAATAATGTACCCGGAGTTGTTTTACTCTCTTGCTCACCATTTACAAAGTAGAACAATTTATTTTTGATTATTGCTCCACCAACTGTGAAACCTTTCAAATCATAATTGTAATCTTGCTTAGGTACTACAACACCATTAACATTGTATCCCTGTAAATCTTTACTTTTAAAGTATTGATAAACTGAACCAAATCCCTGATTGTTACCACTTCTAGTTACTGAATTAACTGCTGCACCTGCAAAACCACCTTGTCTAACATCGAAAGGTGAAGTGTTTACTTGCAATTGTTCAATAGCGTCTAAAGAGATAGCTTGTGCTCCCGTTTGTCCACCAATATCACTTGCTAATCCGAAGGAGTTATTAAAGTTAGCTCCATCTATTGTGATATTATTCAATTGTGAACTCATACCACCAAAAGAAAAGTTATTGTTAGTAGGAACTAATTTCAATACATCTTTGTAAGAACGAGATACAGTTGGTAATCCTGTAATTTGTGTTCTATTAAATACGTCTTGCGAACCAGTTCTACCATTGTTCATCACTTTGTCTTGTTTGGTAGATGTTACAACCACTTCTTTTAAATTTGTAACTTTGTCATCTAATACAAAATTTGCTTTAAAAGTTTGTCCTAATACTAATGAGATATCACTTTGTGCTTCGGATTTATATCCCACATAAGATACCGTTACTACATAAGGTCCTCCAATTTTAAGGTTTGGTAAGTTATATCTACCATCAGCACGAGATGTTGTTACATACTTCGTACCAGAAGGTAAATGGATAGCTGTGATTGTAGCACCTGCTAATCCGTGTTTACTTGCCAAAACATTTCCTTGAATTTCAGATGTAGTTTCCTGCGCTTTTGCTACAAAAGATAATGCGAACATCATCGTAAGTAACAATAGTTTTTTCAGATTTTTCATACTGTTTTTTGTTTTGTTTGTTTAATTGTTAAAATAAAAAAGGTGCGAATTACTCCACACCTTCGTTTGATACACCCATTCCGTTTGCTAAAATGGCTGAATTATTTTTATATGTATATACCAATATATTTGTATTTTTTCTAATCATAGACTTATGTTGGTTTCTTTGAATAACTATTAAGATTTTGTTAAATATCTCACAAATATACGAAATTTTTTTCACATTACCAAATGAATTAACAATTAATTAATCTATGCACTTAAAATAAATATTTGGAAATGTCAGATTTTTTTCGTACCTTTACAATTGAAAATTGTAAAAACTTTGGAATTAAGGAAAAATCAAATAGAACCTGTTAAAAAAGGAGTAGAATTTTTTAATCAGAAAAAAGCAGTACCATCAATTATTGTGGCACCAACTGCTTTCGGTAAATCAATTGTTATTGCTCAAATAGCACATCAACTTAATGAACGATTGTTAGTTATTCAGCCATCAAAAGAATTATTAGAGCAGAATTACAACAAATTTGTTAGTTTAGGTGGTGAAGCTAAAATATATTCAGCAGCAATGGGAGAAAAGGAAATTGGGCATGTTACATATGCTACAATTGGTTCTATTGTCAAAATAGCCCATAAATTTCATACATTGGGTATTAAGAAGGTTATTATAGATGAGTGTGATAGATTTCCAAGAGAGCCGGGTGGAATGTTAAGAAGATTTTTGACAGGCGCTAAAATCACTCACGTATTAGGATTAACCGCAACTCCGTTAAAATTACAAACAAACCTTAATGAAGTGGGTAGGTCTTATTCTAAGCTGGTCATGCTCACCTCAAAATCTAAAAAGGGTAACTTCTTTAAGGAAGTGATACATGTGGCTCAAATCGAAGATATGGTACAAAATGGATATTGGTCACCATTGGTTTATGAATCTTATGATTTTGAAACTGGTGGATTGGTTTATAATTCATCTTATGCGGATTATACGGAAGATTCAATACAAAGAGCATACAAACAGCAAGATATTAGTGGAAAGATAATTAAGAAGATTGGAGATTTACCTAATAGAAAATCAATATTAGTAGCTGTACCATCCGTTGAAGCCGCTATTGAGTTATCCACTAAGTTACCAAGTTGTGAAGCAGTATATAGTGGTATGGCTGATAGTGATAGAGAGCGTATTATTGATGATTTTAAAAACCTACGATTGAGGATAGTTGTACAAGTTACTATTCTATCAGTAGGGTTTGACCATCCGGAATTAGATTGTATAATAACAGGCAGACCCACCGCATCGTTAAGCTGGTGGTATCAGTTTGTAGGAAGGGTTACTCGTATTCATCCTAATAAGAAAGATGGATTAGTAGTTGATTTTGTGGGTAGTGTTCCACGTTTTGGTAAAGTAGAGGAGCTATATTTCAAAAAAGATGAAACACATTTTCCATTTGATTGGAAGTTATATGGAGAGGGTAAAAAACAATTAACAGGTATTCCTTTGGATGAAATTGGGTTACATATAGAAGGTAAGCCATCACCACAAGATATGGCTAATGTTATTGGACCTGTTATAATGACATTTGGAAAATATAAAGGAAAAGATATTAAATCAATTCCTGCATGGTATCGTAAATGGTTATTGGAAAATATTACATGGAATGGATACAATCGCCACATTCAAAAAGAAATCCTACGTCTTAAGGATATCGGAATCTAACCTACATTATATTTATTGGTATGAAAATCTTATTTAAACCTTTTAAATCGGATTGGAGATAATATGTATGCTCCAATCACCATATCGAAATTTATTAATTTGATACTATTGGTGGTTGGGTTTATTAGTTTTTCTATTTTAAATCAAAAATGGAAATATAGATATTATCAATGGGTGGGTTTAAAAAGCCCTTGGATTAAAAAGAAATTATTTAAAAAATTAATATAAATGTCTTATTTTATACATAAACAATTAATACCTACCGATGTTAATGCAGGTGACCCACATTGGGCTCAAAGACAAATTTGGGTATTAAGATTAAATTCAGAAGATACTATTAACGAATTTGATACGATTCAAGATGCTCAAGCACATGCAGCTACTTTATTTGCAAATGACCCTACTCAAAGAATTTATAAAGTTGTAATTAAAAATGAAGATGGAACTTTCCAAGATGCTTAATACAGTGTCCCAGTTCCTTGCTATTGTCTAAGTCTTTATTTAAACTGCTTCCTATTCCCCAGCTATACAGTGCGTAAATATATATCGTGAAAGCTTAGTAAAAGCTAAAAATGTGGATAACTTTTTTTATTTTTGGTAGAATCAAATATTTGTTGTATATTTGTGAAACGAATAAAAATATTTACACAATATGCCCGCTAAACCAAAGATAAGAAAAGATGAATTTAATCAAGCAACTGAAAAAGAAATTGAAAGACAAAAAATAAGAGGTGCAGACGTATGTTTGAGAATTGCTCAAGAGTTAGTAGAAAAATCAGCAGTTAAAATAGAAGCAGTAAAGAACCCAGCCTATTATGGTGGTGTTGATAACCCATATGAAGTAATAAAGGTATGTGAAGCATGGGGTTTAGATAAAGATGCGTACCTATTCAATGTAGCTAAATACATAGCAAGAGCAGGCAAAAAAGACCCTCAAAAGGAATTAGAAGATTTAAAGAAAGCCGCATTTTACCTTAATCGAAAAATCTACAATTTAGAGAATTTAGTATAGGTATATTTATCTATATGGAATATAAAAGACTGACAGCATTAGATAATCAATACCCTAACATTACAGCATATCAATCTGGAAGTGTTAATAATACAGATGTATTAAAAGGTATTTATGCTGATAAAAACCATATAGAATTTTCAATACCTACATTGGATACATTAAAATATGTACCCGGTACAACATTTAGATTTATATTATCCATAGCTAAAGATACATTGGATACAAATCCATTATTATATACTTCTGAAAAATATTACAAAGATTTGCAATCTGCTAATATTGAAAACAATCCATATTTTGTAATACCAAGTTTTGACCCTAATTATGTAGTAAATTACTATTATTCAGATGTACTTACAACTTGGCAAAAAATGACAAATTTAGAAACCGGCTCTGCTGTACAAATGAATGAAAACATTTTTGTTAATTCATCTGGTTCTATTGATTTTGATAATTTAGTTTATTATATTGATTGGTGTGTTGGTGCTGTTAATCCTTTAGATACTGATAGTGGTGGTGTATTGGATGCAACAACAATAGCTAATTGGAATTATTTGGATATAGACCCATTAACTGGACAAGTTAAACAAACAATTAAAGGAAATAGTAGTCCATCTGCTTCATTCGATACGGGTTCATTATCAACCGCACAAACCGATTTAAAAGATAATCAATCTCAATTAAATGATGTATTATCTAAAATAACAGCAATTCAAAATGAAATAACTACTAAAGTTAATTTTAGATATTCACCAACTAATGCAACGGTAAATGTAGCGGGTTTTACATTCACATCAACAATAACTAATGGTGAGAAAGGAAATCAGGTTGCTAGAACAAATGATTTAGTAAAACAATTAACAGCAAAAGTTAATGAATTAAAAGCAACACAAACAAAATTACAAACGAATATAGATACTTTAAATACTCAAATATCAAATGTATCATCTACGGTTGGAAATGTACAAAGTGGAATTGCACAAGCTTCTCAATTAGCAAATCAATTAAATTCTAATATAGGTAGTATTAAAAACTTAGCTAATCAAATACCTACATCATTACCTAAGTTACCAGCAACACCAAATTTAGGAGCACTAAAAAGTGCAGCATTAGCAGCCGTTCCAGCTATTCCAAAAATACCTAAATTACCAAGTTTAAAATTCCCTGAACTTCCTAAACTTTCTTTGAAAAAACCAAAAAAACCAAAGAAATTTAAAAAAGCAGAATTAGCAACGGCTTTAAAAGATGCACAAGGTTCAGTTAGTAGTTTACAAAATGCATCAACATCTGTAATATCTCAAGCACAAAATGCAGCTAATCAAGCACAAAGTGCGGTAGCATCGGCACAAAGCGCAGCAGCTGGAGCGGTAGCATCGGCACAAAGCGCAGCAGCTGGAGCGGTAGCATCGGCACAAAGCGCAGCAGCATCCGCTGTAGGAAATTTAACAAAAAATATTCCAACTATACCAAAGATATAAACTGATTTAAATCATTCGATAATACTTATAAGTAATTAAATGTTTCGAATGGCTAGAGTACAATCAACTGTGAGCTGGAAAAGATATTTAGATAGCAATACAACAATTGTTAAAGAATATCTATCATTATTAGGTGATGAATTTATCATCCAAACATTTCAGCGAATACTCTCAGCATACCAATCAAAAAAATCACAAATCATTTTAATCCGTTTCAAACAATCTGGAATTGTTTCAACAATTGAAAGCAAACATTATTTACTTGCCTTAGAATATCTTCTTCAATTGTGTATTAATTTGGAAAAATATGAGTTGTGTAGAGAAATATATAATGGAATAAACTTACTGAAAAGTAAAAAAAGAGGTAGAGTTAAAAAAACTCCATCTTTAGTTATAAGTTCTTAATAAACAAATAAAGGAACATGGCAAGAAAAGAAAAACCACAAATTGTGGTGGAAGAAGAAAAAGAAGTTACACATTCATTACCAAAAATTGTTAAACGAATTAAATTTAAAACAAGAAACCAAAAAAGATTTTACAAAGCAATTGAAAACGAAGGCCATAATATTATAATGGCACATGCATTAGCCGGAGCAGGAAAAACATTCATATCGATACAAAAAGGATTAGAGCTATTATTACACAAAGGAAGTCCAATAGAAAAATTAATTATTATTAATCCAACTGTTGATGTTGGTAATGAAGATAAGTTAGGACATTTACCAGGAGATTTAATGGAAAAAATTGAAGTACATAATGAATCATCTTTATTTATTCTTAATAAAATAATTGGTGAGGCAAATGTTAAGAAATTAATATCAATTGGTAAAATAGAATTTAGAGTATTGAACTTTTTAAGAGGTATTAATTTTGAAAAAGCATATATTATTTTAGATGAAGCACAAAACGCATCACCATTACAATTAAAAACTTTAATCACTCGTATTTCGGATGATAGTAAATTAATCATAGAAGGTGACCTTTCTCAATGTGATAAGTATAGACCCAATGGAGTACCAGCTTATCAAAAAAGTGGATTCTATGATGTGTGGAAAAGATTAGCAGGAATGAAAGGAGCTTATCAAATAGAATTTACAGCAGAAGATTGTATTCGTTCTGGTATTGTTAAAAGAGTATTGGAAAGATACGAATTAGAAGAAGAAATTATATTAGGTGAAAGTAATCCATATGAACTTAATTTAGATACTTATTCCGAAGGTGAGCTTGTGGAGGGGGTACATATTATAGAAAATTAATATATAACAAAAAATAAATTATAACCTGTTGATTTTCAACGGGTTATTTTTTGTCATTTTTTTGGTAAATTGAGGTATTTTTCGTATCTTTACATAGTAAATAACTAATAAGAATATGAAAAAATTAATCCCTATTTTAATCCTATTTGTAGCTTGTTCTAAAAAAGATATAAGCGTACCAACACAAAAATTTACATTATCAATTGATTCTGTATTAAATCAAAAAGGTACTAATTCATTACCAAAAGATGTAAATGGATATTATCACTTAAAAATGCCTGCAGGCGATACAATAGGTCAGATACCTACTAGAATTACTGGTAGAATTTTAATGAATGAAAGTGAACCAACACCACCACAACAAATAGATTGGGAAAGTAATTTATATTGGGTATTACAACCTGGTGATACAATAGCTAATATTACAAAAACTTATATTAATTATTTTACGGGTCAATATACAATAGTAAAATTACCACCATTAATTAATACATCTAAGCAATTAGTTCCAACAATTAATACAACTTCTATAAGTGGTAATAAAGGTGAAATTAATATTATGATTGCTCCTATTCAACAAATGAGAGGAGATACGATGATTGTAAAAGCAACACATAGTTTATCAAATCAAATAATATATACAAAAATAGTTTTAGAATAATGAGAAAAAAAGAAATTAAATTACCACTAACTCCAATTACCGAAGAAACATTTATCAGACAAGGTTGGAAGAAAAACAAAGTAGGTGACCCTATTGGTGAGTTTGGATTTGATGAAGGATTCTTAGGTGGTGGGATGTATAAAGAAGATGAAGAAGAAACAGAATCATTTGAAAGTGATGAAGATGAAAACGCACCATTTTTTTATTCATTACCTTTACCAAAAGATGATGATGAAAAATTTGCACCAATGTTAGTATCAAATGCTTCAGATGAAACAGCTCTTATAAAAGATATGGGATTAAAACCTGATACATTTTTTGTTGAGTTATTGGATATGAATGGGTTGGGAATGTGTACCTCGGAAGAAGAATTAGAAATACTTTATAGAGCTCTTACAAAGAGGGAGATAGAAGAAAATTTGGTAAAATCAAAATAAAATCGTAAATTTGTATTATGAGAAATTATAGTGAACAACAATTAAAGGAAAACTACGATAAGTTTATATCCTTTGTTAAAAAAGCATTTGCTAACCAACCTGAAAGATTGGAGAAGTTATTGCATATGTATTCGGAAGATGAATTAGGAATGGAGTTATTAATGGCGCCAGCAAGTGGTAAAGCTCATTTTCATTCCGCTTATAATGGTGGTTATATTGACCACGTTATGAATGTATGTAAAAATGCAATTGGGCAAATGAAGCAATTCAAAGAGAATGGCGGAATTATAGATTTTGAAGTTGAAGAATTATTATTTGCAGCATTACATCACGACTTAGGAAAATTAGGTGATTTGGGTAAGCCATATTATGTAGAGCAAGAGAGTGATTGGCATCGTAAGAATCAGGGTTCATTGTTTAAACAAAACCCAGAAATTCATTATATGGATGTTACTCATAGAGCTCTTTGGACTTTACAACATTATGGAATACAATTCACACAAAAAGAAATGTTGGGTATTATGTTAGCAGATGGATTGTATAATAAAGGAAATGAAAAGTATTTTATTTCTTATGATGAAAACTTCCAATTGAAAACGGAGTTACCTTACTTATTACATTGGGCAGACCATATGAGTTGCCGAATAGAAAATTCTGAATATAAAAATGGTCTTAAATTTTAATACCATTATATTTATATAACGATAGAGCTGGCCAGCATATCGCCGTATTATCCAAAAGGAGATACAAATTTAACGCTTAAAAAAGGTAAAAAAATGAAAAATCAAATTCAAAGGAATTTACCTATTCCTCAATTTAGGGACGAGTTCTTCTCACCATTAGATACTTTATTCGATAAAGTATTTTCAGAATCATTTCCTGAATTATCAAAGGAAATTGGTATTAACGCATTTCAACAAGCAGCTTATCCAAAATGTGACATCATTAACTTTGATGACCGTATTGAGATTGTAGCAGAAGTTCCAGGTTTAACTAAAGAACAAATTACCATTGATGTAGATGGTGATGTCATTACACTAAAAGGAGAGAAAGCAAGTAAATCACAAGAGAAAGAAGGTGGTGTATATCTTCGTAGAGAAGTTAAACGTTCTTCATTTGTAAGAAGTTTTACAGCAGATTCTAAAATCTTTGATTTAGATAGTGTAAAAGCATCATTTGAAGATGGTGTATTGGAGTTACAAATACCAAAGAGAGAGCCTGAAAAACCAAAGAAACGAACAATTTCAATTGGCTAATTTAAAAAACATAACAAACTAACAATATGAGAAGGGTGACTAAAATCACCCTTTTCTTATTTTCAATATATTTATATATACAATATAAAAAACAAATTATGAAACCTGAATACAAACAAAGAGCTCAAGAAAACTTAGAAGCAATTAATAAAAGAGCTAAAGTTATTGGAGAAATGCTAAATGGTGAAAGACCTGCTAATCAAGAAGAAGCAATTAGATTAGTAAAAGAAATTGAAAGATTGATTGAATTAACTACAAATATTGTAGACGTATCTTAATATGAATTGGTTAAAATACTTAGTTGGAATTTCAGCTTTAATTATTGCCGGATGTGCTGCATTCTTTTCAGTAACTGGGTTGGGTGTACTTTTTAGTGGAGCATCTACGGCTGTAATGGTGATGGCAGGCTCATTAGAGTTTGCTAAATTGGTTGCTGCAACATATTTGAAGCAAACTTGGGATGAAATTAAGGGTTTTAACAAATGGTATCTTACTTTAGCAGTAGGATTATTGATGCTTATTACATCAGCAGGTATTTTTGGATACCTTTCTAACGCTTTTCAACAACAAAACCTTAAATTACAGCAAGTAGATAGAGAAATTGCTGTTTATAACACTAAAATTGAGCAAAATACCGCTCAAATTACTCAATTAAACACTCAATTAGGCAATTTATCCTCAACACAAAGTGAAATTTTGAATAAAGGTAAGGTAAATAACCGACTTTTACGCTCAATTGATAGTAAAGATAAGCAAAGTGCTCAAATTAACACTAAAATTGCTAATTTGCAGGATGAAAACGCTAAAAATAACGAAGAAATCAACAAAATTAAGATAAAAAACTTAGATTTGGAGAAAGAAGTAGGTGGATTTAGGTTTGTTGCCGAAGCTTTTGGTGTAGAATTGAAAAAAGTAGTAAAATTCTTCATATTTTTGATTGTAATTGTGTTTGACCCTCTTGCAATCGCTCTAATTATCGCATTTAATGGATTAATTGCTAAAAAAGATGAAAAAATTAAACATTTTCCTGGTCCAATCGCATTAGGTCAACAAGCTGAAGCAAAAGATTATGAAGCCGGTATGACTGATGATGAATTACGTGGTTTAGATGATTTAATGGAGGAAAACTATAAGAATTATGAGGTATATGGTGATAAACCCGAAGAAACTCCTATAATAGCATCTGAAAAGGATGCGGAAGTGTTTGTAGAAGCTATAAATAACTCAACTGAACCAAATGAAGCATTAAAAGAGGCTGTAGAAGAATATAATCAAGAAATCATAGAAGAAACCCCAAAACCTGTTATGGATGCGGAATTGGCTAGTTTGCAACCCGATTATTCTACTAGAGCAATAGATTATGATGGTGATGGTACAATAGATGGATACGATACAAACGGAGATGGTTTAATAGATACCATTACAGCTCATCCAAATAGAGCACAGGTAATAAGAGATTACATTCCTTATTATGCACAACCAACATTTGATTGGACTGACCGTAAAAATTGGATAAATGACCAAAATGCGGTTAATTATTGGATTAAATTTGTAAGACCTCAACAATATCCTGATGATTTTTCAGGCAAATCTTATTAATATTTGGTAAATTCCTATAAATTTCGTATATTTGTATAACAACAAACTATATAGAAATGGGTAATTTAGGATATGCTTGTATCAATATGAGTATGGGTAAGAAAGTTAGTACTAACCGAACTATGGTTAAGAGAACTTTCCAACAAAAAGGTTTGGATTATGTTTCTGAACTTGCATTACTCAATGCAAAAGATATCATTAAGATTTTAGAATGGAATAGAATGAACGGAATTAAATTCTTTCGTTTATCATCTGCCCTTATTCCTTGGGGTGACCATATTGATTTAACTCAATTAAAAGATTACAAAGAAATTAAAAGTGAATTAAAAAAAGCTGGTGATTTTGCAAAGTTTTGGGGTATTCGTATTACATCACATCCCGGTCCATTTGTTGTATTAACTTCACCAAAAGAAGAAGTTATTAAAAATTCTATTGCTGATTTGGAATTGCATGGTAAGGTATTTGATATGATGGGTTTATCTAAAACTCCTTATAACAAAATCAACATACATTGTAACGGAGTTTATGGAGATAAAAAATCAGCAATGGATAGATTTTGTAAGAATTTCAAAAGATTATCTAAATCAGTACAAAGTAGATTGACAGTAGAAAATGATGATAAAGCATCAATGTATTCAGTATGTGATTTGATGTATATTCACGAAAGAATTAAAATTCCTATTGTATTCGATTATCATCATTATCAATTTTGTAAAGGTGTATTAACCGAAGATGAAGCATTAGAAATGGCAGCATCAACTTGGCCTTGGAATATAAGACCGGTTGTACACTATTCAGAAAGTAAAGAAGGAAACAAACCACAAGCTCATAGTGATTATATTAAACAATTACCAAACACATATGGTTTTGATGTTGATATAATGGTTGAAGCAAAAGCAAAAGAATTAGCAATATTACCTTTTATAAAATAATATGGAAAATCAAGTAGATAAACAATACCAAACACTTTTACAAACAATTTTAGATTTTGGTATAGAAAAAAAAGATAGAACTGGAACTGGAACTAAATCAATATTTGGATATAACTTAAGGTTTACTGATGTTGAGCATTACTTTCCAATACTTACAACAAAGAAAATGCCTTTCAAAACAATTGTGACTGAGTTACTTTGGTTTTTACGAGGTGATACTAATATTCAGTATCTTGTCCAAAATGGTTGTAACATTTGGAACGGAGATGCTTATAAAAATTATGTAGATACTTTAGCAGAAACTCATTCTCAATATTATATTCCAGTATCACAAAAAGATTTTATTGAAAGAATTAAAACCGATGATGCCTTCGCAAAATATTGGGGTGATTTAGGACCAATCTATGGCAAGCAATGGAGAAGTTGGAAAAAACCAATTGGTATCGGAAATACAGGAGTATTTAATACAACAACTTTCAATAGTGTAGATAATGGACCTTCGATAATGTATAATCAAATAGACCAAATCGCAAACCTAATCTCAGAACTTAAAACAAATCCAGACAGCAGACGTTTAATGGTTAATGCCTACAATGTAGGTGAATTAGACCAAATGGTACTTCCACCATGTCATTATGGATTTCAATTGTACACTAGAGAATTATCAAATCAGGAAAGAGCAGGTATGGTTGGGTTAATTGATGGACATGTTGATAATTGGGAAAAAAGTATGAGAAAACATAAAAGATATTCTGATAAAGAATTGGATATTAAAGATTATCATACACAATCAGATATATTGGATATGTGCGATGCACCAACGAGAGGATTATCTCTTATGTGGAATCAAAGAAGTGTTGATACATTCTTAGGATTGCCATTTAACATTACCTCATACGCTTTGTTATTAAGAATTATAGCAAAGGAAGTTAATATGAAAGCAGATGATTTGATTGCTAATTTAGGTGATACTCATTTGTACCTAAATCATATTGAGCAAGCTAAAGAACAAATAACTCGTTCACACTTCTTATTGCCTGGTAAAGGTGATGGTGATGACTTAGTATTAGATGGTACATTAGAAACATATACACCGGATTCAATTAAGTTACATTATTATAACGAACATTGTCATCCAACAATTAAAGCTCCTTTAAGTAATTAATTATGGATTATAAAGAATATTTAATATTTCCAACTCCTGTTTTAAAATTTAAATTTGATAGAGAATTTAACGATAACGAATTAGAATTTTTTAAAAAAACTAAAAAAGATTGTTATAGAAATCATGGTAATGATACTAGTAAAAATTCATTTATATTGAATGATGTTTCTATGAAAGATATAAAAGAATTTGCTGAAAAAGCATTACAAATTTATTTAAAAGAAGTTATATCACCCAATAATATAGATGATATTAAATTAGCAATTACGCAATCTTGGTTAAATTTTACAAAACCAACTGAATTTCATCATAATCATTATCATCCAAATAGTATTGTAAGTGGAGTTTTTTATATAAATGCAGATAAAAATATTGATGAAATTATGTTTATAAAAAATGAAAATATAGTATTTGAATTGGAATCTAAAAATTTAAATGACTTTAATACTAAAGAAGTTGTATTTAAAGTTGGAAAATATGAATTAATACTATTTCCATCAAATACATATCATACAGTACCACCAGTTAAGGGAAATGAAACTCGTATTAGTTTAGCTTTTAATTCATTTTTTAAAGGAAAAATTGGAAGTGTAAAGGGATTAACTTATTTAGAATTATAATATGATATACGATGTAAAAATACAAGCTCCAAAAAGAGTTGATAAAAAGTGGGGATATGAATTATGGATACATAATGATACTGATTATTGTGGTAAGTTATTAGTATTTTCTAATGCTGGTAATAAATTCTCAATGCATTATCATATGATTAAAGATGAAACTTGGTATATCCAAAATGGAGCATTTCAATTTGATTGGATTGATACTGAAAATGGAGAAAGATGTTATACTCAATTACAAAAAGGAGATGTAGTTGAAATTAAAAAAGGATTACCACATCAATTAACTGCACTAACGGATGAAGCAACTGTATTTGAAGTTAGTACTCAGCATTTTGATGATGATAGTTATAGAATTTATAGAAACCAACCAAGCGATTTAGAATAATGACATATATAACAGCCCACTTACCAACTAAAGAGGAATTGGAAAAGGAATTAAAAGAAAATCCTCAAAAAATAAAAACATATATGAAGTATGAGGGTTATGAAGGACCGGAAGGTTCAATAGATTATTTAACTGAGCAAATAGAGAAATACTTAGAGTCTATTAAAGATAAAAAGTAAATATTTATATACAAACAAAAAAACAAATATTATGAAAAAAATGTTCTTAACTTTTGTTACCTTATTAATAGTAATGGTAACATTTTCGCAAGATTTGGTAGTTTTAAAACACACAAACTACACAGCAACTTATTCTAAATCTTTAAAGTACCCTACATTAGTAGAATGGTGGGATACGAAAGCAAAAGTAGGTTGTGCTTCTCCAATGGCAAGAAAAGACCAATTTGCACCAGACCCATTAGATGTAGCAGATACTAAAATCCAAGCTGATTATGATGCAGCAAATCAAGCTCATAAAGCAAAAGGTTTAAAGGGATTCGATAGAGGGCATATGTGTCCAGCGGCTGATAACCTTTGCCAAACTCCACAAGTTCAAACTGAATGTTTCTACTTCTCAAACATGGCTCCTCAATACCATGCATTAAACGCAGGTGATTGGAAATCATTGGAAACAGCAGAAAGACAATGGTCAATAGCAAATGATTCAGTACATGTATGGTGTGGTAACATTGGTAAAGCAGAAGTTTTAGGACCAGATAATATGGCTATTCCTACACAATGTTGGAAAGTAGTTTATATAGTAAAAACTAAAGAGTGGTTAGCTTTCTTATTTGATAACAAAGACCAAAAACAAACTGGTTTAGAATCTCACAAAGTAAATGTAGCAGATATCACAAAATTAACGGGAATTAAATTTAAATAATATACACAAATAAAGGTTATGAAAGTACTCAAAATTGAACAGTCATCAATTACAGCAGATGATGTAACAAATTATAAGGAAGCTGTATCTAAACTAAAAGGTTTTATGTTTACCGCATCGGATGTTAATATGGATAAAAGAATTATTACCATTCGTTTAGGAAATATTGAAGATGAACTAACATTAGTAAATCCAAAAATATCAAAAACATCAAGTCAACCTTTAGTTTATTTTGAAAAAGATTCACATAAAGAAAAGGTTAGAAAAACTATCCGTTTTCCATATGTTGTAGTTGATACTGACAATTTGGGTAAAGTTGAGTTTAAAGCATCAAAAGATGAGTGGAATACGGCTGATGAGTTCTTTGGAGATGAAGGATTATTAGAAGCAGTATTAGTTCAAAGATTGATAGATGCTATTGATGGTATTGATATTACCGATAAGAATAGAGCATACTCAGAAACCATTACTAAGGATAAAGAACCTGGTAGAAACGAAAGAGTAATGTTGCAAGGACCTAATGGTGAAATGGAATTTGTAAAAAGTAAGAAAGTAGATTCTTATTTAGTTAAAGGATATCAAATTGTTTAATTATGGCAAACTTTACATTTACAATAGATGAAACCGAAAATAGAGAAGCTTCTAAAATATCATTTGATGTACCTAATGATTTAGATATTTGGGAATATAAGAGAATTTGTATGAGAATGGCAGGAGCTATGGGATATACTGATGAAAGTATTAAAAAAGCATTTGAAGATGAATATGGTGATTCTAAAAAAGATATAGAAGAATTAAAATCATTTCTTGAAGAACAATTTAAAAATACCAAATAATGACACCATATGATTTAATTCAAAAGCAAAACGAAAAGATATTGGTATTACAAATGTTATTAGAATCTTTAGTAGATGAGTTAATAGAAACTAAAAAGGTCAAAGAAGATAAATTAGATTTAAGATTCCAAGCTAAAATGCAATGGGCCCAAGAACAATTAGATAAAGCAAGAGAAGAAGTCCAAGCCGATTATTTAAAGGGTAAAATGTTCGGAAACCAAATGGGTGAAGCATAAATTTGGTAGTTTCATAAAAAAGTTGTATATTTGTATAATAAATTACAATAACATGATTACAGTATTAATATTACTAATAACAGCTTCAATTATATTAAATATTTTTCTTTTAAGAAGGGGTTTACAATATATTCGTGCTAACGATGAGTTAAACGAATATACTGATGCTATGGAAATTGAAAGAGAAAATACTTTAGATAAATTGGAGACATTATTAGAGACTATGAGAGATTATGATTTAAAAGGAGCTTTTGAAGCCGATGATGAGGTTGGTGGAGCTTATAAAGAAATTATTAATCTGATTGAAACCTACAAAAATGAAATTTAAAAATGCCTCGCAAAAGGAAGAACAAAATCTACTTCAGTCAAGATACTGAAAACGCAATTATTTTATATAACAAAACAACTGACCAAAGAGAAAGAAATAGAATTTATGTTGAAAGCATTCAATATCCATTTGAAAAGCTTGCAGAAAATGTTTTAAACACTTTTAAATTTTCTTATTTTGATGTTCCTAAATCGGATATTCAAATGGAAGTTGTATCTACACTAATAGAAAAAATACATATGTTTCAAGAAGGAAAGGGTAAAGCCTTCTCCTATTTTAGTATTGTAGCTAAAAACCATTTAATTCTTAAAAATAATGGTAACTACAAAAGATTCAAAAAAACCACTCCTATCTCAGAAATGCCTGAAAGTTGGAATCCTGAAAATGATTTTAGAGAAGAAGAATTTGGTGAAGAACTAAATGAATTTAAAGAACTAATGTTAAAATATTGGGATTTAAATTTGACAAGAGTATTCACAAAGAAAAGAGATATTCAGATTGCAGATGCAGTATTAGAATTATTCCGCAGAAGTAAATTTATAGAAAACTTTAATAAGAAACATCTATATCTTCTTATTAGAGAAATGACAGATTGTAAAACTCATTATATTACAAAGGTAGTTAATGAGATGAAGAAACATCAAACAAAAATGCTAAACGATTATTTAGACCATGGAATTGTTACATCCAAAAGTAACGATTTTTGGGAAGAACAATATTTATTAGAACAAGAAGACTAATAATTATGGAAAATATCGCATCAATGTTCTTTCACAGCCGTACACAAGTACATAGATTCCATTTGGGAGTGAAAGGACCAGGAGCTTACGCAGCTCATAAAGCATTAAACGAATATTACGATGAGATTGTAGATTTAATCGATGGTTTAGTAGAATCATATCAAGGAAAATATGGTTTGATTGAATTTAAACCAGTAAACGGAATTGATAACGATTGTTCAGCAGAAAACATACTTAGATATTTTGATTTATTGATAAAATTCTTAGAAAACGAAAGAAAAGCTGAGAATTTACAAGATAGCTGGATTCAAAATCAATTAGATAATGTTTCTGAACTATTATATTCTACGAAATATAAATTGGTGAACTTACAATAATTTAACACAAAATATAATCGGAATTGGGGATTTGGTGATATTTATCATTGAATCCCCTTTTTTATTCTTAAAAAAGAAGGATATCACCCCCACAATAGGTTTTTTCAATAGATTTCGTTAATTAGTTACCGCAATTGGTTATAGTAATAACTAAAAGGTAAAAATTATGTCTTACATTAAATCGTTTGTAGCAAATTGGAGAGAGCAATTAGGATTATTAATTGTTAAATCTCTATTGGTATTCGTATTAGCAGCATTTCTATTTCAAATGGCAATGTTAGCAGTTCACTTCTGGGGACCGGAAGGGATGGAACAAAACATCGTAAATCAAATTGATTGGAAAATCGATGGTACATTTAAAAACTCACCTGGTAATATTTGGTATAATGCCGAAGACCACATTTGGGTTGAATCGGTAGAAAACCAAGTTAAAATTGGTAAATTAGCAGGAAATCGTAATCTTGCATTTGGAGTAAAGAACATTTTGGAAGAATATGTTCAGGAAAAGGGATATGACCTTTCTCAAGATGCTCCATACAAATTAAAAGTAAATATTGTTTATTTGGATGTACTTTCAACTAAATCTAACATTTCAGTATTCCATAAAGGGGAAGAAGAAGTGGTAGTTAGATTGCAAGGTATTCTATATAAAGATGGAAAGAAGGAGAAAGAAGTGGTGGTTGAAGAATCATCATCAGAAATCTCAATGTCTACATTAATAGTTGATGAAGGTGGTAAATTTAATCAAACATCTTTAAGCAACGCTCTTAAGAAAGCTTCTGACAAGCTAATAACAAAATTGTTAGGAAAGAAATAAGATGAAAAAATTATTAACATTTTTAGGGATTATAATCATATCCCTATTATCATTTAAAGCTGAAGCTCAATTGGTAATAAATCAAAGTTATTCACCATCAACAAATCTTAAAGTTGGTGATACCATTACTGTTAGCTATAATGTTAGTGGTTTATCTAAAGCAAGATATGTGTGGTTGAGATATCAATACAATGCAGCAGCAATGAGTATGGTATCTAATAGTACTACATTTGGACAAGGTAGTTCTACTCAAACATATTTTTATGAGTGGACAAACTATGTATTCAACCCAAACACAAACTCAGCAACAACTGATTTGTATGGACAATACGGACATACTCCTTGGAATTATGTATCAACAACTGGAAACAATGTTGGACAATTAACTGTACAAAGAACTGATAAATCAATTAGTGGTACATTAGCAACTCAAAAATTTGTATTAAAAGATGTTGCTTCTTATGCAAATGTTCACAAATTAGATTTAGCATACGCTTTAGATAGTGCTGCTGGTACAACTATATCAAGTGTAACAACAACACAATCTACACTTTCATTAGGAACTGTAACTGGAGCAACTTCTTCATTCACTATTAAAGTGTTATATCCATCAACATATACAAACATCAATCAACACAATGTTCAATTAATGCACATTAAAGCAGATGGTAGTATTGATTGGACTCAACAACCAATTAAAGTAGGTTCATTGGATGCAAGTGGTATGGTAACATTCACATCGGGTATTAAAGTGGGTGATAGTGTTGGTGTATTCATAACACCGGCTTATCAAAAAACATTTATGGATAATATTGTGACTGTTGCAGATGCATATAAAGCATTTTTAGGTGTTTCGCAAGTTGATATTACAGGTAATCAAACTTATTGGACATATCCTAAATTGGAAAAAATGATTGGTATGGTTGGTAAAGGTGATACTACATTTACTGAAAAAGACCCTTATTATTTATTTGCACATGTAATGGGGCAAGATATGAGCTCAGTAGCAAATATTCCAACATCAACTGCAACAAATATAGCATGGCATAGTGGATTATTAAATCAAAGTTGGTTAGATGGTACACCTACTTATAGAGTTTATGTAACTGACCCGAATCAAACTGTAAACGCAGTTTACGCTTGGGGTGGTGATATGGCATTTAATGAATCTCCATCACCTGCACAAATTGGAGTAAGTATTAACAATGGTGTTTACACAAATTCTGAAAAAGCAATACCAACACCATCAGCTACAATTAAATCATTCTCAATAGCATCTAATTCAACATTGGCTTATACACCAGCTCCATTGGATACTGCAAACTTAAACATCAATTCATCAATTGTAAATGGTAAAGTAATTCTAACTGCTGATTTAACAAAACAAAACTTGGCAGGTTTACAAGTTATTATGAATTATGATTCTACTAAAGTAAGTTTAGATAATGTTACATTTGATGCTGGTAGTGATATAACAAACTTCTCAACTCACAATAACGGAAGATTAACATTTGGTTCAATTGACCAAATCAAAACTGCTAGAATTAAAACAGGAACTCCTTATACATTAACATTTACACCAAAAGTTCCTTTACAAAATACAGCAGGTTTGTTCTTCTTCGTATTGGCTGATGCAGTTGATGCGGGTGGTAACAAAATTAACCTTGTTGTACAATAATGAAGAAATTACTTCTAATATTATTTTTATTAATTAGTTCAATAACCTACTCTCAAACCGGAGTGGGTTATTTGAATTATACTGTCTATAATATTATTAGTAATGGTGCCGGTCAATATGCTAATAATTCAAATGATTTTGTTAATATGTTTGATATTACTAAGGGCGCAACTGTTTATACAAGTGGAACATCAACAGCTGCAAAAACATTATATTTCAATGGTAGTTGGCAACCATCAGGACTTCCCAATGGGGCCAATTATACCGGTATCAAAGTAACTGGATATTTTGTTGCAAAAGAAACCGGAACATACATATTTGGAATTGATGGTGATGATGGTGTAGATTTTTCTTTGAATGGAAATGTTATAACATCATATTACGGACCACATGGATTTGGTGG
>Ga0208380_1000004_pt1 | contig 105786 bp, 143 predicted proteins | sample CryBogCBE27Jun07_FD_184570 | JGI IMG/M metagenome (GOLD analysis project Ga0208380, IMG submission 184570) | Freshwater microbial communities from Crystal Bog, Wisconsin, USA - CBE27Jun07 (SPAdes) | ecosystem: Environmental > Aquatic > Freshwater > Lake | place: Crystal Bog, Wisconsin, USA... | reverse complement strand
CTGTAACCTCAAATCTCACTGGAAACGTGACTGGAAACCTCACAGGGTTCTCTGTAACCTCAAATCTCACTGGAAACGTGACTGGAAACCTAACTGGTAATGTAACCGGAAACTTAACGGGAAATGTTAATGGCAATTTTAGTGGTATTATTGTAGGAAATACTACAGTAACTTCAAATTTAACTGTAAATGGAAATGTCATATGTCAACAAGGTTTATTTACATCTAATACTTTAATAGGTAATTTAACTGTTATTGGATCTATTTCAGGTTCTAATTTATATACATATGGTGCATTATATGCACCTAACACATTCTCAAATCTCACTGGAAACGTAACCGGAAACCTTACAGGGTTCTCCGTAACCTCGAATCTCATTGGAAACATCACGGGGAATACAACAGTCACCGGAAACCTTACGGCGTTCTCTGTAACCTCTAATCTCATTGGAAACATCACGGGGAATACAACAGTCACCGGAAACCTTACGGCGTTCTCTGTAACCTCTAATCTCATTGGAAACATCACAGGGAATACAACAGTCACCGGAAACCTCACGGCGTTCTCCGTAAACTCAAACCTCACTGGAAACGTAACCGGAAACCTCACGGGGTTCTCCGTAACCTCTAATCTCATTGGAAACATTACAGGGAATACAACAGTCACCGGAAACCTCACGGCGTCAGCAAATGTAAATTTAGCCCCTTCAGGAAATACAATAACAATACAAGGAATATCAAATCCAATTAGTATCGGTGGTGCATTATCTGATGAGACAACTGCAATAACATCTACGAATTTATTAACAATTCGCGCACCTTTTGGTTTTACGGTGAGGCAGACGCAGCCTCCCTACTTTTGGCTTACAACAAGCCCAGGAACAGGAACATATACATCATTTGACATTCAAAAGAACGGAAATTCTATATACACGAGTACTTTAACTTTACCTACTATTTTACCGTCGTACACAAGTAATTCAACTACGAGCAATGCTGGTACTATTATAGGTGGTCTTAATACATTTGCATTGAATGATCTTATTCAGTTTAAGGTTATTAATGCGGGTACAGGTGCAATTGGTGCAAAGGGACTCATGTTCTGTTCTTAGTACCCATTTAATATCCACTCTGCAACACCCCCAAAACCCTGTGTTGATCCAGGTTGTATATATGTTATAGCCATTCTGTAATAGTTATATGTAGGTGGAGGTATAGGTATGGTGTATGTACCAGTGTAATTCGTAGCAGTTTGCGAAATACCTACACGCGAATCTAACAAATTCCAACTTGATCCATCTGTTGATCCGACAATATACAAAGTATATGGATACAGAACTGTTTGTGATGTTGTTGCAACTGATTGTAATTGATAAGATACTAAAGTAATTGCATTAGGTAGTTGAATTTGTAACTATTTCTATTACATATATATTTTTTAGTATCCAAAAAGTGCCCAATCACCAATAGCAATGAATCCTGAACCAGGTCCCGAGGTATAACCATTTGTTATGACTATCCTGTAATAACTGTATGGGGTTGAATTCGTAGGTGTAAAGGTATTAACTTGTGATCCTGCAGTCCAACTTGTGGTTGTAATTTGCTGTATATTCGACCAAGTACTCCCATTATTGCTTCCAACTATATACCATTGACCTGGAGCTTGTATTGCAAAATAACCATCAGAACGAACTTGCAGTGTATAGCTTGTTAAAATGATGGGAAAAGGTAATTGAATTTGTAACCATTCGCCACCAACTGATCCTATTCCCAAAATAGATGTTGTAGTGGGTGTTGATTTATTGTAAAGGTAAGGTGATGTCGTGCTATAGAAATTACCATTTGCATTCCATATTGTATTAGTTGCAGCACCTCCTGTCACCTTATTGAAAGCACACCAAGGGGCATCTGATCCCAATGTGTTATCAGTGGAACTACTTGATGTTACGTAAGTTCCATTACCATACGATTGACCACTAATCGAAGTGGTAAATTGTTGTTGTGTTAATACACCAGCACCTATATTTTGAGTTCCTGCAGTTAATGCTATAGGTGGATATTGTTGTATGGAACCATAAGCAATTGGCCCAAAAGCACTTGACGTATATGTACCACCTAGTGTACTTGTAATTATCAAGAATATGTAATATCCGGCTGTTGGTGAACATGCAATTATTCCACTCGACACTAAAACAGTAGGTGCTCCGAATGAAGTTGGTGTACCATTTAATGTAGACGCTTGATAAATTGTTACAGTATCATCCGTGTTTGTATTCGTTGTGGAAAATAACACAGTAATTGTTCCTGTTGTTGCAGCAGCACCTGTAATTGCACCGCTTAAAGTACCCAAACCAGTGAATCCAGTAAAAACGATAGCACCATTAACATCAAGTTTTAAAGAAAATCCTGTAGTCGATGCCTGTGCAGGTAAAATTGTATTTGAATTTAGTGTATCATATAATATCACTGACCCTGGCCCATATGATCCAGTTATATATGAAGTTTGTGAAGAGTCAACAGTCACTGAATTTATATTTACACCGCTCGCGCCTGACAAGGTAACTTGCCATATAGGTGTACCCGTATTATCGTATCGAATGATATATCCTCCTTGATTACCAGATGTTGGTGGTAAAGTGAGCGTGCCAGATGATGCACCATATGCGGTAGCACCAGATGTTCCGTATGTTCCACCTATAAATATATTCGAATACAATGGATCTGTAGCAACTGATGTACAAACCTCTGTACCGGGTCCATCTACATACACCCTAAAATAAAATAAAAAGGATGGTGAACATTTTACAACATATCCGGCGGTATTTTGAACACTTCCCGGTGTTACAAGTGAAGATCCAGAACCATAGAATGTACAAGTATTTGAAGCTGCTCCGCAAATATACAAGTTAGAGCTTGAATCTATATTTGAACCAAGTCCGGTTACGGTTGAAGGAGAGAATATGTTAGATACGTATGCGTATGATCTATACTGGCAATTACCATAAAATGATACAATAGATGCACCTGAACCCGGTGCAATAAGAGATGGTAAAGTTCCAGAACCCCCAGAATTTGACGTAATATATTGTTGACCCGGTGCAGAAATTGTGCACACTAAGTAAATATTACTCTGACTATCTACCAGTACAGAATTTCCGACCACGTTTGATGCCGGGTTAGCACCTACATATACACCTGCATTTGCTATGGGATTTCCCGTGGAGTCTAAACGTGTAACAAACGCATTGTACCCTTGACTAAATGTAGTAAAACTTATAGAACTTTGTATAATATTTGAAACATTTGAAACATTTGAATAATATATACCGACGGGACTAGCTGCAAGTCCGCACAAAATTGTACCACACATATAAACATTTGAATTTGAATCCGTAGTGGTACATGTAGATGTGACACTCGAAGAACTAGCTCCTAAATTCGGGCATACATACGTTCTCCATAAAGGAAATCCATTAGATAGTGTTTTCACAACAAACCCACAAATTTGATTAGTTGTTGGAAAGTATACGTTAGATGATGGAATAATATTAGAAACATTCGAAGTATTGGAATAGTATACATTTGCGGCTACACCACCATATGTTCCCGTGATGTATACATTTCCTTGTGAATCGATATTTACAAAAGAATCTGAATCTTGACCAGTTCCATCTACATATGTTCTATATAAAACTGTGCCATACGGACTTAATTTAATTAAAGATCCCGCAGTTCCTCCTAATGTTGCAGGAAACGAGTATGAACTAGGACCCGATGGTTGATTCATAATTGCCGATGAAGATCCATACGAACCAGCAACGTATATGTTTGACAACGAATCAGCTAAACCTGATGACAATGTTCCATTGATCGTATTCACTACTCTATATGTGGGTGAAAGATATACTGGCATTTATAATGCTTCGGAAAATATTTTGATCTGTTCATCCGTAAGTGATGCGGGGTATTCAATATGAAAGTCAAATACCAAGTTTCCTTGGGAAGAAAGTCCCTTTCCTTTTACAATGTATTTCTTATTTGGTTTTATAAATTTTGATTTGTACTCAAACACACCACCTGGGTGAGGAACCAAAATTGTTGTTCCTATAAGAGATTCTTTGAATGTGATGTTCACAGTATATACGAGATCCAATCCCTGAACTTTAAATGTTCCACTGTCATCAATAACTATACGAATATCAAACGAATCACACACCCTAATAATCTGTCCACTTGGTGTTCCGGGCGGAATTTTAGTAATATGAGTTTCTTCGGTATCTTTGAATCCCTTGTTTGAACATAAAGCACACCCCTTTGCTTTTCGTCCTTGACACTGTGGACAGTTCTGTCTGAACATAGCAACTGGTATAAATCCATGACCGTTACATAGTTTACATATACACGATTCACATGCCTTTTGATCGGTAACCTTAAATCGTAACTCTTGACCATCGTATGCATTTTTAATACTTGTATGAACCTCGTGTATGTTTCGTTGGGATTGTGAGAACATCTCACGAAACATATCAAATGGATTAAATTGATGAGGCATCTCGTGTTCTTGTTGAGGCTTTGTTATCCGTTCATATGCATTCTGAATCTTTTTAAACTCTTCCGGATCACCTCCTTTATCTGGGTGATTTTTCATTGCGAGCTTTTTGTACGCCTTTTTAACTTCATCCTCCGATGCCCCTCTCGAAATTCCTAAAATTGTATACGGGTCGTCCATTATATTACTCGATGTGTAGTAACTTTATATATTTGTCGAGTATGATTTGTTTTGTATTCTTTGATAGTATACGAGCACCAAGATTTGTTGCTAACTTCTTAAGCTCGTCCTTTTTTAGTTTTGCATATTTTACATTGACAAACTTCTTGAGATATTGATTCTTAATAACTTGTGAATTGATATTTGTGTGACCAAGATTGCGTAATCTTTGTTTTATTTGACCCTTTGTAACCGTGTTTATGTTTGATGTATTGAGAATATTTTTAAGATTTTTGATAAAATTTCTGGGGGTCTGCGCCCGGACAGGGGTCGGTGCCCGGACAGGGGTCGGTGCCCGGACGGGGGTCTGCGCCCGGACAGGAGAAGGCGATTTTTTCGCTATCATTGCACACATTTGTTTTATTGTCATATTAGGCAGAACTCTATATCCTAATTTCTTCATGAGTGTTATTAGTTCAGTTTTCTTATACCCATTTGCAAATTTAGATCCTATTCTGGGTCTAGCCCCCATAAATGAAACCAGCGGCAGTGGGCTTGCACGGACAGGTGTCGGTGCCCGGACAGGCGTTGGCGCCCGGACAGGTGTCGGTGCCCGTACAGGTGCGTGCACCTGGACAGGTGCGTGCACCTGGAGAGGTGAAGGAACTCGTCGTTTCATAATCTGTTCATGTATTGGTTTCAACTTTTCAACTTGTTTTATTGCCTGAATTTCAGCTTGAATTTCATCAAGTCCTTGACGCATGAGTTCAGTTTTGAAAACAGCCACCTTATTCTTGTCGCGGGCATTGAACTTGACTGCAATGCGTGGCTTAGGTGGTGATCTCGTTACACGGGTATACTTTCTGGGACCTGTAAATTGCAGTAGTTTATTCGGAGAGAATGCACTTATAATCTGATCCAGAGTTGGCAAAGTCGTGTGCTTTACATCGGACCGAAGTCTCCAATTCTTCACCACGGCTGAATTCGCCATGAGATATTCCGGTGGAAATACTGTAAGTGCCCTATCCTTGAATTGTTGCTTAAATCCAGGCTCCGCGCACACTGATGTGATAAAGAAGTGTGCATCATACACTGGATTATTTCCAGGATAAATGCCGTAATCAAGTTTGAGACGCTCGTCGAAAACAGGATTTCCATGGAAGTTTGAGAGTTCAAAATCGTACAACAGAGGCTCTTCATTCTTTATCAGCACATTATCTACGTGTAAATCATTGTGACGGAAGCTCGGAAACTTTTCGTGTACACGCTTAAGAGCTTTCAATGTTCTGAGAATGATTCTGTACGCAAATTTACCCTTGTAATGTTTTAGTGATCCGCCTTTGATATATTCATTGTACATGTAAAACCCGTCAAAACATTTCACCTTGTTATACACCTCGGGAACAAGATCTGGAAACGCTTTGTGGAGGGCATCTTGTGTATCAATTTCGTGTTCTCTGCACTTTTTAATTGCAATCATTTTTTTACAGTCTTTATCAGGGCACCCAACCCAAACTGTACCCTTTTTTATAACCTTTATACCTGGGTGAGACACTTTATTCGTCGGATTTTTCAAGTGATACATAAACGCAGCCGGGTTGCATAAATTTTGTTCCATGTTTTACTTTGTACGAGATAAAATATCACGAACCTCTTGATCAAACAAAACCTGATCAGATTTAGATATGTGTGCTTTTCGCTTCAAAAGATCTAGAGCATCTTCTCTGTATAAATGTTTTAGAAAATCCTTTTTATAGTCTAGAGATGATGCATACGATGAACTCTCTAGATAGAGTTGACACACGGGCCATGTAAACTTACGAAGCATGACAACCTCATTTTCAAGAGAATCCAGGCGTGGAAGGATAACCTCTCGTAGAAACTGGTCGCTCATTTAAGAATACTGTGCGTAGTATTCTTAAATGCGTAGCGAGGTTCTCACGGCAATGATCATGTGCGCTCTATTCCCAACCCCCGAAGTACCTCTGGGTTACCGCGAAAAGGTTGTCATCACGCTCATTATGATGCGTTTTCTTGACGAGTACATAAAAACTGAACATGACATTCAATGGGTGAATGAAAAGTTAAAAGAAATGGAATTAGACACAGTAGATGTGGCTATTTGTAGGACCAACTCCACTTAGTGGTATAGGACAAGTTGTTATACAATATGCAAATATATTCAACGGAAAATTTATATCATTTGGAGAATCTTTCGAAGAGCACAAAGGACCAGTGTTTGTGTTTGTCCTCCCCATCAAGGAATTCATGGATATGTACATTTCTTTAAAACCAGATGTAGTCATGACTGTGTGCGAAACGGAACCAGTCCATGAAGATTACAAAATTATATTTGATACGTTCCCCGGTAAAGTTCTCGTTCCGAGTGAATTTTGTCAAGGAATATTTCATAGACAGTTTGGTGTAGATACAACCGTATTCAGGCACACGACGAAGCATGTACCGATTCAACCCCCGCTCGACACAACATACACATTCTATACAATTGGGAACATGTTCGACCCGCGTAAAAATGTACGCGGACTCATAGAAGCTTTCAAAACTCTGCCAAAAGGGTCAGCAAGACTCATAATTAAATCAACCGCGCGTGAAGATTTTGTGCTCGACGAACCAAATATACTTGTTATAAATCGCTACATGACCGAAGAACAACTTGAAAGGATTCATGCACATGGACACTGCTACGTGAATTGTAGCTTCTCAGAAGGCGTCGGGATGGGAGCCGTCGAGGCGGCGGTGCGAAACAAGCCAGTCATCATAACAGATTTCGGTGGTCTTAAAGAGTACGTTCACACTCCATTTGTCATTTCTACAACACCCCAACCAGTCGGATTCACCGACTTTCTATTTCAACCACATATGCTATGGGGAAAACCATCTCTAGAGGATCTCGCACACCATATGAAGTCGTGTCTTGATCAGCGAATCACCAGCTGGGATCACCCGCACACACGAGATGTAACATCAAGTGCAGTGCTTCATGCAAAATGGTCCGAGCTTAGCCTTGAGCTTGCACGGGGTCCCGTTGAGGTTAATCGCCTTGCAGGTTAGAACCGCCGCCTTTGCCGCCACATGAGTCTTGGTCACAGCCTTTGGCGTCTCAGACAAGACGACAATGCGAGTCACCTTGAGCTCCTTGTACTTGGCGTTGACGCGGTCAATGGAAGCCTGGAGATCCGCCATTTTTTTCATTTCTTCTTGCCAAAAAAGAGACCCAGTTCACAAAACGTTATATTTTCTTTTATATTAATCATTGTTCGTTCATATGTCATCTTGTTATTCGGGTAATTCTTATCCTCTCGTATCTTCAATGGTTTCCATTCGGATTTTTCAAAATAGCACTCTAATATGGCTCCGCGAGGAGATCCATGGCACTTTTGAATAGGTACCATATTCGTATTATGTTGAATGCAAAGATGCGCTGATTCCGAAACCCAAAAATCAATTGTAATTTTTTCATTCGGTTTCCATTTAAATAGTGACCGGTGCGTACCCATGCGAACTGGTTCGTCAACTGGTGTGAAAATAATACCGTCCGTTTTCGCCGAATCAAGTTTCAAGCTAGAAATCATGTGACACGGAATCATATCCTTGCACCGAACAGTGAGTTTGGGAGTGGGAACAATAAACCTAATCATATCACGTGCCTTTTCAAGGCGTTTCGTAAGAGTATGATGCACGAGATTCTCCCCTTTGATGCACACCGCATCATGAACGACAAACGTACCATCTATGAGCTCTCCGTCTAGAAGCGTATCACGTGGAACTGTGAGTGAATACAATGTGAAATCCATGCGCCGATTCACAAGAGCACATATCTTTCGTCCGTGTGAATCCGTAAAACACACTAAAAAGTGACGTATTCCGTCCGTTTTTTCACAGACGAGGTACCTGTTTTTTGCAATGTGCGCCAGATGTTTTCTCTCCAACGAGATTGGCTGAGGACCTGGAAACCGCTCCTTGTTGCTCGATCCGTACGTCAAGTAAATAAACATCTTAATCTCATCCTCCATCTCAAGGAGCTACACTTACTCCTGAGCTCTCAATAATATTTCCAAAACATTCATGCACATAGTGACATGTCACATTCGCTGATTTCAAAACTCCAATTTTTACATCCAGTTTTGTTTTCAAATGGTCGAGAGATTTGTATTGTGTATTCGCATCTCTAAACTTCTTCAAGAGGTACTTGACGTGTACACACACTATGCGACCATCAGACACTGAAGAAACAAATTCAGATACACCTGCTTTTGTGGCGGTCATGCACGTTGTATCAAAATGCAACCCCCTCTGATGCACAGGTTCATTCAAGGGATTCTCGCGAAACTTCTTCCAATCAATTCCTTCAAGGGGGCACGGAACAACCAAAACTTTGTAATCCGAGAACAAGAGTCTCTGAATAGTTTCTTTATCAATAGCTACACCATAATCTATCCAAATCATCTTCTCCTCTGAAGTGGACTTGAGAGCCTTGTGAAATGTGGACTTGTCTATGTGAAATTGAACTTCGAGATTTAATCCGTGTTCCATGCACAGCATGGCAACTCCCATAGCCGTGTGAAGGGTAGTTGTAGTTATAGCCTTATTTCTCGTAACCATACAAAGAAGGACCATTTACTGAAGAGATCCGTTAAATCTTAAAGTACCTATGTGCCCCAGAACGGTCGTCACATCCGCGTGAATCTTTCCACCGATGAGCTGCCACCTGCGACAAAATGCATAATCCTCAGAAAGGTACCTGCGCGTTTCAGGATCTATGAGACAATCAAAAATGGCACAGTATTCGTCAAGATCCTTATTCTGGTGATCATTCACACACATGAGATGCTTGTACTCCTCATACATCTTTTCGATAACTGATCTCTTGATGCACATAAATCCAGTCGGTCCATCAAGCACTTCAGTAAACCCGTTTACAATCTGAGACTTTGCATATTTAAAATTCATCACGAGTGAACTTGAAAGACGGGCCAAATCGCGCGAGTCTCCTTTTTGCACGGCGTCTTCCGCCTGATTCCACATGACAACCTTCTTCGGGTATGATGCAACCGCCACATCGTGACCAGACTGGACAAGCCGAAGAACCGATTCAGGATCAAAGTGAATATCCGCGTCGATAAAGACGAAATAGTCCGCCGTTGACTTGTATAAAAAACGAGCAATTGAAATATTACGCGCCCGTGTAATCAGTGATTCGTTCTCAGTCGTATCCATAAATAATTGAATGCCTCGAATCGAACACAGTCTTTGAAGACCGAGCATAGATTCGGCATACCCTTGAAGACACACCCCCCCGTAACAAGGAGTCGAAAGAAAAATCTGTGTCATTTGTTGACTAAAGATGTGTTTGTTTTAAGTCACCAGCAAAAGAATTTTCTGCAACGTCGGAACAGAAATGTCGCATATCGAAGCTATGTGCGCCTTGTCGGGTGTGTACCCGAGCTCGTTCAGAGTCCGATAAATCACTGCACTTGCAATACCCTTTGGAGTCTTGCCCATGAGTTCTGGAATGTTCATCTGTGCATCTTCGCACGCGCGAATCACCTTCATGCGGACACGCCCCTTATCTTGGTCAGGAATACACGTCACCTGGTTAAAAATTCTCGAGATGATATCGCTCGATTGTGTCTTACCCGTGTCTTCTCCCATCACATCCCTGAATAGCTCACTGGTTCGTGAAATATCCTTGACGGGAATTCCAAATGCACTGGCAACCTCGTGAAATGTTCTTTGTACGCCATGTTCCTTGCACGCATAAAGAATACAATTAGCCTTGATACCCATCCGAATCGCCCCTCGGGTCAGCTTTGCCTCGTTCACTTTCCTGTACGTAATTTTTACGCAATCGATAATCGTTTCATTGAGACCCAGTTTGCTCTTGCACACCGAATCAATTTGTTGATACGCGTGGTACAGAGCCCTATCCTTGTGATTCATATTCGAATGAAGGTTAATCTTTGCCATTTTTTGAAACCCGTTACGAGACGAGATGAGCGTTCCCATGCCCCACTTGTTCGAAAACAAAACCGAATCGACCGGTGCACCCACACGAGACGGGTCACTCCCGCCTTCCATGTCACCTATCCATTCGGGTTCGTCACTAATGAAATCGTGATCAACCCGGCCACACCCGGTACACACGGGCAATTCATTTGTAAACAGTTTTGCCGCACCACACACAGCACATGTATACTCGTCGATACACTGTGTTTGAACGCCACTCGATTTGTTAAGAAATTCATCCAGTTGCATCCATAACATATCAACGTCCATTTTTATTTTACTATGGAGCACAAGAGACGCCGGATCACACAACACCACTTTTTTTACGCATATACCATGCGAATAATATTCCAATAATTGCAACAAACACGGCCCATCTGCCCACACCCCTTTTCTTCTCCTTTTTAGGCAGTTCCTCTTCATCGAGGCGTCTCTTTACCTCTTTAATGTACTTGTCAATTTCTTCGGGTCGTGGTATGTCTTCTTGTTCTACATTCGTGCCTGAAGTATGCACTCGAAGTATGAATGCATTATTTTCATACCCCTGAAAGTTCAAGGGGTTTAGATTCTTATCGTACCAGTGAATTGTGAGACGAGAAAGAGTTTGAGGCGGAACATGTATACTAATCGAATAATCTGAATATTCCTTGAACGTCTTTATATTGGTAGACGCAATATCCATAGGTATTGCAGCAAACATGTTTCCGGCATTCAAACCTGAAATGGGCAATGATTTTGCATCGCTAAAATACGGTGTTCGAAACTCTTCGATATCAAGAAAGACATATTCGTTCATTGACAAGTCAATAACTCGTTGAGACACTGAATCCGGTGGAAAAGACGTTCCCTGATCAAATCCAAGTAATCTAGAGATTTCATCCGTATTGAGAGTGAAATTTTGAGTTCCGCTGTACTTGAATTTTCCCTGGGCCTGCAAACACTGAAAGTGTGGGTCGAGTGCAGTAGCAAGCAATTGACCCGAATAAAACCCGTTCGGAATGGAGAGCGACGTCCCGTCATCAAATGTAATTATATCTGAACCATTCGTTAGGTTATACATGCTGTTGGGAATTTTAGCAGATACGAGTTCTACTCGTATTGGATTTTTAATAGGTGTCTGTAAATGAAGTGTGTAACTATTTCCGTATGGGTACAATGACATATCTCTGTTTTTTGAGTCGACGTGTATATAATGAACTGCCATTTATACTATCTTGTAATTTTTCATCTGCTGGTTTACAAACTTACCATCTCCGCAAATACCTCCAGGGCCCTCTGATGATGAATAGTATGCTGAATCCTGTGACGGACCTGGCACACACGTCAGGCTATTCTTGAGCTTCCAGAAATCACTTGGGTCCTGGCCTGTGCCCTGAATGTTAATTTCAGCAAACCCAGATACCAGGCGAGGGAAGAAGAGCTTTACGAAAATCAGAGCAACCAGAACCAAAAGGATGGTATCACTCTGAGCCATTTATAAGGTGCACACATTTTTTTGCGTTAAAGACTAAAACTTCATTTCTTTGAGGATTACAGTATGGAATTTGATCTTGATCCGGCTGAGCGTGAACTATTTGATGAGATTAATGTCACTCAGGAAGAAGAGGCGCCACGTGTACCAAAGCCACCTCCTTCAAGAGGATTCAGACAAGTACGATTCGATGATGATGACGGTGTTGACGTGGATGCATTTGCAAATACATCAAAGATGGCTGCAGCCGCACAACCACCACCAGTAGAATTTGATGGCGGCGAACGTTCATTCGCGGATGAACCAGTTCGTAGAAGTATACCAACTGGGCCATCAGAGGGGTACAAGAGCTTGGATGACGAAAAGGCCGACCTTTTAAATCGCATAGCGCGTCTCGCAAAAAAGGGTCTTCACACATCAGCACGCCTCACAGTCTACTCGGACATTGAGGACATTCGAGCCGAGTACAAGAGACTCATGTACTCTGTAGAGGTTGAACAATCAATCAAGTTTCAGAGACGTATGCTCGTCGCGTGCGTTTCCGGAATAGAGTTTCTCAATAAGCGGTTTGATCCTTTTGATCTGGAACTTGACGGGTGGTCCGAAAATGTCATCGAGACCCAGGATGATTACGATACTGTATTTGAGCAATTATTCCAGAAATACAGAACCAAGGTGAATGTAGCCCCTGAAATCAAACTCATGTTTATGGTCGGCGGATCAGCCATGATGTTCCACATGAGTAAAACCATGTTCAAGTCTTTCACAGAGCCAAAGAGAGCGCCTCAACCACCACCACAGTCACAGCCTCAGCCAGGTGAGAGGAGAGACATGCGAGGCCCGGGTATAGATCTCACCAGTCTAGGAGGGGGGATCGATCTCTCTAGTCTCCTAGGAACTCTCAGGCAGCAACAAGCGCCCCCGTCAGAAGGTGACATGTCAGATATTGTTTCAATTGCATCAGAAATTCGTGAGCTAGATATACCTCACGTCGAGAAGAAGAAACGGGGAGGAGGCAAGAAGAAAAAAGAACTTGTCATTGAATAAATGATAAGCTACGCACTTCTTGATGACGACCAGCCACCCAAGAAAATGATAGTGCCGTCATCTTCAAAGACGGCATCCTCAGAATGCAATACGCTCGTCATGGTTTTTATAGGGGGTGTTTTACTTTTGGCGCTCATGGATTCGACGCGTTAGAGTAAGCACGCCTCCTTAGGCTCAAATAACTTCCTGCGCTTATAAAACATAGATTCGAATAGGGACCACTTGTCTGCAATATCATACACCTCTTTGTTTGTGTCAGAGTTTCTGGTTATTCTTCCAACAGCCTGTTTGATATCGCTGTGCGGTGTCACGAGAAACAACGTATCCAGACAAGGAATATCAAGCCCCTCATATGCAAGGCAAAATGTTGCAACAATGACTTGCTTTTGAGACGCTTTTTCTTGTTCATCTTGTGTCATACCCCCGATGTACAACCCAGCACATTCACCGAGTTGTTCGCACAAGTATTCGCAATGGTGCCTGCGATCACTGAGAACCAGAATACGCCTCTTTCTCTTGATGCACTCTCTTATTTTTGAAAGTATGAGTTCATTTCGCTCGGGAATATCAACGAGTATGTTAACCATATGTGTCATTGATATTTTACCCGCCTTGTTTAGTACAGGTCCCTTCATAAATTCGAGATGACTAAATGGGACTTTTATGTGTTCTATTGAACACGAATCCTGTTCCATTGTGTAGAATATATCACCTAGGAACCAAAAGAGGATTTTCGTAAGACCATCCTTTCGTTCAGGTGTCGCGGTAAGACCAAGCGTATACTCGGAATTGAAATTAAACATCGCTTTCGAAAATGCAGGAGCACCTATATGATGAGCCTCGTCAATTATAACAAATCCTATACTCTGAAATGAATCCTTGGGAAATTCTCGCGAACACAATGTTTGAATCATAGCAATCACAAAATCAGTTTCGAGTTGAAATGTATCCCCTTGGACCAGGCCTATCGTCGCGCCCGGGCAAAACTGTTTTATACGATCGCGCCATTGACTCGCAAGAAACTCCTTGTGGACTATGATGAGTGTGCGCCTCTTGTACTTTGATGCTAGTGCGAGCGCGGTAGCCGTCTTTCCTTTTCCGCACGGCAAACAAAGCACGCCATTTCCGTTAAAATTCGCGAGCGCCTCTTTTTGGTGCTGGAACAGTGCCCCCTTGAATTGAATACGCGACGCGGGTTCACCCTTTGAGTTCGCAGGCCGTTTTACCTCCGACTTGAAAAACCTCGGAATTTGTATTCCTCCACCGGGAAGTTCTTTATACACCTTGAACGCAGGGGGTCTCATGCCGAGTGCATTTTCTTTTGCGCGCACCGTTAACTCTTTTTTGAGCTGTTGCATTTATCATGTAGTGTTTATAGATTTTAATACGTAAAATGAATCACCATTCCATATTTTCGTAGAGTACTCGAAGCTTTTTATCACGTCACCCTTTTTGAGTTCGTGAATCGTTTTGATGCCAGTGAGAGCAACGCCCATTATTCTATTGTACCTCCATGGTACCTTGATTTCGGTGTTGTCTATGATGATGTATTTGCGGCCACCTCTGTCGTAGATGCCGTCAGACCCAATAGTTGGCATTTATGTATAAGCTCATTCTTCTCTCTAGATGAGAGTTTTGATAGATCACCCGTCTTTATAGCGTGGATATCAGGGCCAGAAAGTGTCATCGACTGGACGCGATAATCTAAAAATGCCTGGCATGCAATAGGAACAATTTTCTTAATGTGTTCGAAAACCAGTTGTGCAGGCTCACGAATTTCTTGCTGTGCGTGATCATCCATTCGAAGATGAAGAAAATGAAAGAGGTTATGAAGATTAATCTTCCAGTAAAACTCTGTAAATGTTGATTGCGGTAGATGAACTCGCGCAAGTTCACGAGATACGCCTTTCGACAATAGGCCATCATACACATCAAATGCAAGTTCTGCAGAATGTTCTTGGGGGTGAGATGTAATGTCGTGTATAACATCGCACGACCCTTGCTTGTTTGTGGATGATTGAGATCGGTATTCGGTAGGAACCCAATATTCATTCTTAACCTCTGAATACCGAGCAGACACCTCATTTACACTAGCAGTCCTGTGACGCAACCATTGACGTGCAACAAAAATAGGAACCTTGATTCGAAATTTGAATTCAACCATCTCAAAAGGGGTTGTGTGCCAATTCCTCATGAGATAACGGATAAGATGCGTGTCTTCTGACACTGTTTTTGTTCCCTGGCCGTATGAGACGCGCGCAGCTTGTACAATTGATGCGTCATCTCCCATGTGATCAATGAGTTGAACTTCCATTTGAGTTTTTTACTCGCTTACTCTTTAAGAATTTGATGACATTGCAACTGCGACGCCTATGATCAATAGTACTAAAACTACCACGAGAGGTATCCATACCTTCTTTTGAGTTAATAATCCATTTAAAGTCCACCATGCAGCCGATGAAGACGAAGACGAAGACGAAGAGATAACTGTCGGTAATGCGGAATTTACCTGTGCAACTGCATTTTTAATTTTTGTATTCACGTTTGATCCTGGTGGAGGTATTAAATCGCCAGACAACGGTGCAATTGATTGTGCATTAAATGAATCTAACATTTTATTAAAATATTCAACTAAGTGCGTATAATCATTTGGTGTAAGTCTTTGATAGTTACCAGAATTATAATTTGCTGTTAATGATTTAAGGTTTACTATAAAATCATCGTTAACAAGATCACGTATATCATATATACCCGGAATCCAACTAAATTCATCTAGATCGAAAATGCTTGTTTTGTTATCGGTGTAACCTGATATATTTGGTTTGAATATGACCAAAATAAATAATATACATATTGCAATCATTTATAATCCACACCCATTTAATTAGTACCAATAATATTTATTTAATTGCAACCACAACACCTATTATAAGTAGTATTAAAAATATGACAAGAGGTATCCATACCTTTTGTTGACTTATAAATCCAGTGAAAGTCCATGGCACTGAAGAAGCCGAAGCCGATGAAGAAGCCGAAGCCGATGAAGAAGCCGAAGCCGATGAAGAAGCCGAAGCCGATGAAGAAGCCGATGAAGAAGGTGTCAAATAAAAAAATGATATTGGATACACTGTATTATTTGTATCTACATTACCGCTCTTAACCGTAAAATTAAAATTATTATTTACATTGTTAGATGTAAATATTCTACAAATTGTCATATCATTATTAACAGATATAGCACAAGCAGATTGGGTGTTTTGTAATAAATTGCATATATTTTCAATTGTATATCCAATTGGTTTAATATACACATATTTTGTAAATTGTGTTATATCTGATGTAGCTATATATTCATTACTATTATTCACCGTGAGTTTATTCCATGTAGAAATGCATGGGATAGAACCAGGAAACGTTGGCAATTGAGATAGTGTCACAATAACAGAATTAGGATCATAATAAAGAGTACCAGTCCCACTTATCTGGTTAAATGCATCTGAATTTATTTGTATTGCTACAGGTCCGTGGATGGTATATCCGTCTCGTTTACTTATAGACCATACAGTTTTTAAATCATTTGAAATAAAAATCGCAATAGCATTTGAAACAATTTGGGTTTGTAAATCTGTTATACTCTGTGAAGTTGTATATTGTCTCCATTGATTATTAATATAAAAAGTTGAATTAAAATCAGCTACACTTGATGCCGGCGTTGAACTCCATGAACTTGGTGGTACAAAACTAGACATATTAATTAGAACCTAGAGTAATTTTTCCATCTGGCCATTTCGTTGTTGGGTATCCAGTTACAAAGTCTGGGCACTTTTCAGATGTGCAATCTACAAACTGTGCACCGGGATACTTCTTCACATGATTTACCGTATGTGGACATCCCATACTACCGTAAATTATTGTATCACCGCCAGCTGACTTTTTTCGCCATATGAATATCCCGATAAAGAGAGCAACGAGTATACCTATGACTAACTTTATATTCATTTCTATTATCCTGTATTATTTTTTAAATATATACCAACAAATATGATTACTATTACTATTAAAGCGATTGTTATATATAACCAAGCGGAAGGGCTTTGAGAAGAAGCGGAAGGGCTTTGAGAAGAAGCGGAAGGGCTTTGAGAAGAAGCGGAAGGGCTTTGAGAAGAATATAATACAGGTTGATATTGATTATATGTTGTTAAATAATTACCCATTTATTATATAGATGTAAAAAAAGCGGGATCAAAATATAAAGTACCTGGCAAAGTGGATAACATAGTTGGATTTGCAGCCGAATTTGATCCTGTAACTATATTTTTAATACTGGTTTGGGTTGTACTAGGTGAAAAATAAACAACTGACTGAGAATTATTTGATATAAATACCGCTTTTGTAAAATGATTTATTATATAATTGCACATTTGAGTTGCGTTAATCATTATGGGATTTGAAGATGTCACTATTGATACATCAGGTATGGCGTTATTTCCTATTCCGTTTAGTAATGTTATTTGGTTCCATGTGGATATACAGTAAGGTGGCCCAGATAAACCTCCTTGTATTACAGGAATAATAGGATTCGTTGGAATTGCTGAACTTGCGGTTGTTATATATGTTGCTAAATTATTCATATTTGTAGTTAAATTTGCCTTATCTTGTGTAGTTAATCCACCACCATTGTTATACTTCTGTGCAGCCTGTTTTAATACTGGAACTACAATAGAATTAAATAGATCGCGTACATCAGATGAAGGTGTAAACCAAGAAAATTCATCAAGATCGAATATACTTTTTCCTGAATCTGTATATCCTGATAATTTAGGTCTCAATAGTACAAGAATAAAAAGTATACATATTGCAATCCACACATATATGAAATGTTTGTCCATTTATATTTAATTCAGATATTAACTAATTGGAGAAGGCAAGGCCACCCATTCCGGACTGTATGCGCAGAATGTTGTAGTTCACAGCGAACATACGCTGCTGGGTGGTGGTGGAACCAGCCTTGATTATGGAGGTCACCTGGGCGTTATCGATACGGGAGAAGTTGCAAGTGCCGGTTGGCTGGTGCTCCTCTGGCTGCAGACCGAAGGAGTAGGTGTAGATACCTGGGTATGGGTTACCGGTGTGGTAATAGAATGGCTGCACCTGGTTGAAGTACTTACCGGACTGCTGAGCGAACCGGTCCTGGCCGTTCAGGATCAGCTTGAACGCGTCCAGTGGACCAACCTCGGAAATGTTCTGGGTTGGCAGGTAGTCCTCCGTCCAGAATACGTTGGACGCGCCAGTGCCAGTGCCGGTGTAAATGTGAGGCATACCGATATGGTGAGGCAGCACGTAATTGTTGGAGGCGGCGAAAGCAGCCAGGTTGGATGTCACGTTGACGTTCGCGCAGTTGGTGGTGAAATTCCACAGGGAATTTACATTTGAGCCGTTGTAACCAGAGGTAATAGTACCTGGGTAATTGGGGTTAGTGTAGCACCAGATGAGCTCCTTCACTGGGTGGTTGTAAGAGAGGCGAATGGTGTTGGTTGAAGAACCACCACCGGCGGCATTGACGGACACGGCATCCGCACCGGTGTGCTGCACCTGCTCGATCAGGTACTCGTGGCCCTTCTGGGCGAACCGGCGACGCTCCTCGGTATCCAGGTACACGTAGTTGGCCCACACCTCGAAGTAAGAGGTGGAGAAGTACGTGGAGAAGTAAGAGGACAGGTTAAAGTCCAGGCGTACCTCGTGGTACTGTAGAGCAATCAGTGGCAGGTACAGACCTGGGTTGCGGTTGAAGAAGAACAGGAGTGGCAGGTATACGGATGGACCAATGGTAGTTGAACCAGTTGCGGATGGTGGAGCGGATACGGTGGACATCTTACCCCAAACCATCTTGTCCTCGTCAGACAGGAACAGCTCGGAGTACAGACGCCACCACGCCTGGTAGTGCTTATCGATGCGCTGACCACCGATGGTCAGCTCCAGATCGGCAATTGCGCGCTCGGCAACCCAGTTCAGGTCAGCAGCCACGTTATTGGAGGTTGGCACGAGAGAGGCCAGATTGGGCTGTAGACGAACGTACATGTTACCCACCAGATCACCGTTGCGAGCGATGGTGACGGACACGCGGCCGCCGGAAGAGGCGGTACCGTTTAGGGTCTGCTGAATATTCTCCATCGCAAAGTTGGTGTGGCGCTTGTAAACCGCCTGGAAAAAGGTAACCTTGGGCTGACCAGTCAGGTAGACATCCTGTGCACCATAGGCAACAAGCTGCATTAATCCACCGGCCATTTGATATACCCCTAGAAAAAAATTTGCGCAATTTTTGTCCAATTTTTTTCAAGAGAAAATACAAATGGCAGAGAAGGAGCCACAGATTCTAGACCTGGAAGATGAGGACGACGATGACGATATGATGGAAATGCCATCCCTGGAGAATTTCTTGGTAACCGAGGATGGCGATAACATAGCCGACGGAATCGTCAAGGCACTAAACAAACTTGCTGACCGTCTGGACACACAGAATAAGATCTTGATCAAGATTGTTTCCACCATGGCAAAGTCCGCTTAAAAAATTATATCGTAGATGAACAAATGGAAGGTGTTCACACCATCGAAAAAGATGTCCCTCCTGAACATGGGAAGCACATTCAGATGGAAATCTTAAAGTCAGAGGTGAATAATCTTCAAGAGGATAGCATCAATTCGTTTCTATCAAAGGTGGAGCATCAAATGGGTATGGCTACGCGAGGTGACAGGTTTACTCCCCTGACGAATCCATTTAGGCAGTTCTTCAGGGAGGATGAACTCGATGGATCCGGACTCCCCTGTAATGTAGATTTGGATCGGGTCATGGAACAGAAGAAACGACTTGTTCAATTGTTTTCTGAATTGTATCACCGTGCAAGCGAACTTGAAATTCTTTCTCATAGTTCCACTGATATTCACGGTGATGAATTTACACTTGGCACTCGTATAACTCGCTTGATTGAAACGGCGGCTGATTATTTCGAAGTCGTTTTCACATGGGTGAGGATTTATGAGAGGATAAATCATCCTAATTTGGTCCCCATAAAAGGTGATATTGACGGATCACTCTTCCGGGTACGAACTATGGATGAATCGAGTGAGGAGGACGAATGTAGTCCGTACCAGAGACTCTTGCTATTTCTCCTGAACGAATTGAAGCGCCAGGGTATGAAGAGGTACAAGGGGAAGTGCTGTAAGCAGATTGTTCACGGTCCGTATTTGACAAGGGCGTGGAAATCAATTATGGAGGTGGAGGAATTTGTGTATACGTTTACTCAAAAGGAGGACAAGTATGACATGTGGAAGAATCTCACCTCAAAGCCGAGTAATGTGAAGGAGTCTATTTCTCACCTGACTCATTGTAAGGATATTCAGTTTCCTGAGATTGAAAAGGATCGCCATGTGTGGTCATTTTCAAATGGTCTTTTTGTAGGAAAGGAGTGGACTGGAAAGGAGTACACGACTCGATTTTACAAGTATGGATCACCTGAATTTGAGACGCTTGATCCGACTGTCGTCGCGTGTAAGTATTTCGATCAGGAGTTTACACACTGGGATGATCGTCACTGGTCTGATATTTCAACGCCTTACATGCAAAGTATACTCGATTATCAACAGTTTCCAAAGGAGGTTTCTGATTGGATATATGTATTTGGCGGTCGTCTCTGTTTTGACGTGAATGAAATGGATGGATGGCAGTGTATCCCGTTCCTGAAGGGTATTGCACGATCTGGAAAGTCTACACTCATAACGAAGATTTTCAAAAAGTTTTATGATCCTGACGATGTACGAACCCTATCTAATAACATAGAAAAGAAATTTGGGCTGTGGAGCATTCACGATGGACTTATGTTTATTAGCCCGGAGGTAAAAGGTGACCTTTCGCTTGAGCAAGCGGAATTTCAGTCTATGGTGTCTGGAGAGGATGTTTCGATTGCCAGGAAGAATCAAAAGGCTCTTAGCAAGCAATGGAACGTTCCCGGAATTTTGGCTGGCAACGAGGTGCCAAATTGGCGCGATAATTCTGGAAGCGTTCAGAGGCGAGTCGTGACGGTAAACTTTTTGAAACAGGTTATGGAGGCGGATCCCCATCTGGATGAAAAGCTCGAAACGGAACTTCCGGATATTTTGTGCAAGTGCGTCAAGGCGTACATTGAATATGCGCAAAAGTACAGTGATCAGGATATTTGGAACGTTCTTCCCAAGTATTTCAAGGATGTGCAGAGGCAAATTGCGGTTGTTACGAATACGCTGCAGCACTTTTTGGAATCGGAAAAGCTCGAGTACGGCACGGAGAAGTTTATTCCGCAGAAGCTGTTTGTTCACTTGTTCAACCAGCACTGCCAGGAGAACAATCTACCAAAGTCAAAGTTCAATCCGGACGTGTATGCAGGGCCGTTCAGTTCGCGCGACATTACGGTGCGTTCAGTTTCGGTTCAGTACAAGGGGCGCATGTACGCGCAGCAACCTGTTGTGTACGGTCTAGACGTGATTCAAGATAATGTAGAAATTTCTAATGTTGACTTTTAGAAACGATGACTGTGACGTTTCAAAGCGCCACCTCTGATACGGTACTTGTTCGATTTGATATAGAGTCTTTGTTTGATCGCGAAAAACTTCCAAAGGATATTAAAAGTGTAGTGGGATTTAAAAAGGCGATAGGGGGTAAACCAACTATTCAACGAGAGGCGGATGGATCTGTTACCGGATCCTTCACGGGTTCACTTGGTCGAGTTGAGGTGCGCTTTTCTTTTAGGGGACTTGCGGTTATTCGGCCCAAAAGTGTTACTCTGTCGGGGAGTGTTCCGTGGGAGATGATGTATCGTGTGCTTGTGCGACTGGTACCTCGACTTAAAGGAACTCACTTTACAGTGACAAACACGGCTGTTCGCTTCTATTTAAAGAAACATGTAAAGATGCGACAGGTGTTTGAAGAGTACACGATGCGAAGGGGACTTCCGTACAAGATGTATTTCGAACCGGAAATATTTTCGCGTTTGTCGATTGAATTTCCATCTGGGATAGTCGCATACGTGTTCTTTAACGGGACCGTGACTGCACAAGGTAAAAATCTCACGGGTATAGAATCAAAAGTCAAAGAGGTTCTCGATTCGTACCGATCTGCGTACGGTCCCGCGCTCGCGAAGAATCCCGTCCCAGCGCGTAAAAATCTCAAGGCGAAGAGGGAACACATGGCAGCCGTGAGATATGACGAAGCGAGATCATGGGAAAATACAAAGCCAGGGTATTACGTACGACCGGGCCCCAACAAGGTTCCCAGATTCTATGAAGTCCCGAAGAATCCTCGGTTTGTTATTCAAAAGGTTCTTAGGGCCTACCAGAATGTAGGCGTTGCAATCCCGAAAAATGTTCAAAATAAACTGGGAATTGCCGAGACGAACCAACTCAAGGAAAAGGTTCAAAAAAAGAAAACCTTAGAGGAGGCTCCGGTCGGTATGTACCTCCGCCCAGGGCCAGGGGGGTTACTTAAAGCGTACAAGATACCGAAAGACCTGGAAAAAGGTAAGAAAACGGTCCGGGAAGCATATGCAAAAGCGGGCAAAAATATACCAAATTCCGTGAAGAAGATTTTCGGAATGGTTACTAGTCCACCGCCTCCGCAATCACAAAAGAAGCAAGGAACGATAAATAATTCAGGTGTATTTAGAATTGATTCACTCGAATGTTCTCGGTACACTGTCGAAGATCTTCAGAAGATTGCACGAGATCTTAACCTTGCATATCTAGGTATCACATCGAAAAGAGTGCTGTGCGCCATGATTCAAAAAGCGATAGCCCCTAAGAAGAAGGAGACGAATGAAAACTTTGAATTGAATAATGTACCTCATATAATCCTCGCGAATGAGCGTAAAATTCAAAGAAAGGGTAGATCTCGTGCACTCGATTCATTTAAAATAGCAGAATTAAAGAATTTTGTAAAGGCATATGACGAATCAGTGAATACCTCACAGGCAAAGACGAAAAAGAATATAATCGATTTACTCATCGATACAAAGAAGAAACTTGATGCATTGGAGAAGAATCTGATCTTTTCTCCAAGCCCGAGTCCATCGCCGAGTCCCTCGCCGAGTCCATCTCCGAATGTATTAGGACCAGGATTCACAAATGAGGAGATTGCTTTCTTTAAAAGTAAGCGAGGTGGTAAAATGTCAAATGCAAAATTGGTCGACATGATGAAAAATAAGTTTAGAAAGATTCTAGGTGAGAATGTACCGAAGAAGCAACTAGAAACATTCCAGAAAATGTACGCAGAAGGAAAGACTGCACGAAACTTTCTAAACTCACAAATATTGAATTACGGCTTTAATAAGAAATATCTTAATGATTTACGGCTTAATTTCGCACGTCTCCGCAAGACTGTTAAAGGCGAATATTACAAATCCGACATTAAAAAGCTCAAGGATCGATATGATAAACTAAATATGATTCGTAAAAATCTAGAAGCCAAGTACACTACACAGCCACGGGTTCACACGCCACTGATTCGTGTACCTGTTGAGGTTCTCTGATGAGCTCACATAGGCCATGTTCCCTCTTGTACAGGACCGTATCCCAGAACCTCTTCATAATCGGTAGCTTTTCGCGAAACCATTCCCTGCTTCGTGGTACTCGCAAAACTGTCATACTATCCTTCTCCTCACAATACTGAACAAAGTCACACTCTTCTAGGTCCATAATTTCCATAAGAAGTTGCACCTGAGGATAATAATACTCTGGAATCTTTGGACACAATTTCTTAGGGCACTTGATTTCTATGAGAATTCCTTCGTTTGTTACTCCATCGGGACTTCCACCTAGCCATTGATATTCCGGATGGACGAGAAGACCAATTTCGTGTGTCTTTGTATTGTACTTGGCGTCATACATGTCTCTTACAATTGGCTCTAGACGAATACCTCGAGCAGTATTTTCATTTCCCGAAAACTTCTTGTACCCACACTTTTCAAGTATGAGAGAATCTGGTCCTTTAAAAAAATTTACACCGAGTGCAGATGCCAAATCGCTCGCTGTGAGCATATTTCCTCTCAACCTAAACCATTCCATACTGCGCTGCTCGTCAGAACCCGCTCGCTCCAGGAGGTCCTTCACCTTGGAATTCATTTATTCTAAACAATTCCAAAGTTTTAAGTGCGGCACATTGCTCGGCTTGTTTCTTCGTGGAGCCGTGACCCGACCCATACCGCATTGATTCAATGTACACAGACACAACAAATACACCATTAACCTGTGAGTCAACTTGGTACACGGGTAGTTGGATTCGTCTGTTTTGGCAGAGTCTCATGAGTGCATCCTTATAATTATCATCGTGCATATCAACGGGAAACATATCTATAAGCCTAAAAATAAATTGCTTTGTGTGAAGGATACCCAAGTCTATGTACACTGCACCTATAAGAGCTTCGAGAACATCTTCCATAATCTTTGGATTACGATTCCATCCTTTTTTGATACCTTTATCATCCATAAGTATCCAGTTATACAACCCCAAACGTTCTGAGATGGTAGACAATGTGGACCCTCTCACAAATTTGGTTCGCGCCTTGGTCAGAAACCCCTCCTCCTCCTCATTACAATACGTATCATACAAGTACTTTGTAATGATAAATCCCAACACAGAGTCGCCCATAAATTCAAGATTTTCATAACTTTTTGATAGCGAGGGAATCTGTTTCAGTGCTGATTTATGCGTAAATGCTCTAATGTATACATCGAGATTCTTAATCTTTGTCCCTACGAGTCCCTCGACTATCTCTTTTGTAATCATATTATTTTATAGTATAGTATTTATTTTAAGCCTTTGCCACCTTTGGCTTGCCCTTGCGCGGATTTGGTGGCTCTGGCTGGGACTGGGACTCGGGCTCGGCCTTTGGCGCCTTGCCGACATAGTGATGATTGATGTACCGCTGAAGATTCGTCACTGTAATGTCAACACCCTGCTCAGGGGTTAGCAGTGCGTGAAGCGCGTCATCCGTCTTGATAATCTTACCACTGTTGAGTCCCTTCTCCTTTGCATACGCGAAAATACGCTTCGTCACATCTGAGCGAGAAATCATCTCGCCCTGAGCCAGACCTAGGAACGCGCGAAGATCCTCTGAGATCTTCTGAGGGTGCTTGAAACTGTTATTCTCAGACCGAGCCTTTGCCTTCTCGCCATCAGGGTCCTCGATCTTTTGACGAATACGGTGAACCTCCTTCTGAAGAGCCTTGACCGACTTCTCCAGTGAGATGAGGTAATCCTGAACGGACTCGAGAGATGCCATTTCTAACAAGACTTGTTACCTTGTCTTTAAATAGAAATAATATCACGATAAGTACTACAGGATATGGAATAATCAAAGCGGCTATCAAAACCTGCCACACTTTTATTCCCCACATGAGCTCTGTGTTCATTGCATCATATGGGAACAATGCGTTCAGGTCCATTCTCTAATAATGTTATATAAAGAAAATGGAGTATGGCAAACCCACCAAGCTTCCTGACGGGCGATATTTCCTAAAGATTACGGGTTCTGCTCACAAGCAGATTAACAATGCTGAAGTACAAGAGGCTCACTGTTTCAAGGTTCTAGTTTCACTTGAGGAGTATGATGCAGAAATTCTGAAGAGAGCAGAGGTTTCATCAGAGGAGTGGTTTGGCAGAAAGATTGAGAATCTCAAGGGTGCATTCGATTCATCAGTCACGTCAGGTATACTCGAGGCGCCTTTGACTAAGAAGACGAAGGTGTACGATGCACAAAAAAATGAAGTGGATGCATCCGTTTTGGTACCTGGTGTTAGATGTGACATTATCGTTGAACTTGTTGGTTTATGGTTTATAAAGAAATCATTTGGCCCGGTGTGGAGAGTTATACAGGCAAGACTCAAAAAGGAAACATCAATTCCACAGGTGTACATGTTTCAAGATGAGGCTGATTCAGATGACGAATAAAAAAATTCGCGATGAAATATAAATGATGAGCCTTGATGGAAAGTCTCTCGCTATCATCGCCCTTGTTCTCTTCATACTATACATGATATTCAAGCCCAAGAGCAACAGCCCATTTACTCTTGAAGGTTCACCTATATCCGGATCCATGGACGCTATTCCATCCCCCCCGGTGACAGACCAGGTAATTTCTTCAGCCCTTCTTCCAAAGGAAGTTCCTGTATCTGACGACTTTGGTCAGTTTTCCAGTGACGCGATCCTGGCAAACCAGAATTATTTAGATCCTCGCGGTCAGATTGGGTACCCAGAGACCATTGGCGGTACTCTGCGTAACGCCAACTTACAGTTCCGCTCAGAGCCCGCAAATCCACGCGACCCAGTCAGCATATGGAACCTATCAACAATCACCCCAGAACTCATGAGACCAACCTTTGAGATTCAGGATAAGGAGTATCAGTAAATAAAGATTTCACGTTAGTATACATAAATGGCTGATCGTCTAAAGACTGTTATTACAGAGTGGATCGAGCTAAAGAAGCATCTAGCCAGTGCTCGGAAGGATATGCAAGTTCTTTCCAAGCGCGAAAAGGCTCTCGCTGAGGATATCAAGACTATGATGCTAGAAAACGAGGTTGAGGATGTGAAGATTCAGGATAAGAAGATTAAGCTACGAACCAAGACTGTAAAGGCGGGAATTACGAAGGATGTCATTCAGCACGGTCTCAGCGTTTTCTTTTCAGGTGACGCAGTTAAGGTTGAGACGGTTATTAAGACTATAGTAGACAACGCGCCTTCAAAGGAGCGTACTACACTGCTTCTGTCTGGGGCGAAGTAGGCCCAGGCACACGGGCCTGTCCAGGTGCTTTGCACCTGTCCGATGGACCACTGTGATCTAGGAGAGTTTGAGTTGTATCAATACAGTGATTCAGACGAAGATCCGTGGACAATCTTTGATGAATTTACAATTGAGGATTGGCAAGATTGGTACAGTGAGGATCTTTTGAACGTGTGGATGTCAATTGTAGAGTATCACGAAGAGTGGTATCTTCCATTGCGTAAGACTTTTAATGATTTTTCATATTTTGTTTTTGAAACCGAGGAGGAGGAGGAGGTTATCACAGATGAAGTCCAGGCGATGAGGAATCACCCTTTTGTAAAAAATCGCAATTGGGAAAATTTTTTCTTTGGTGTTGATAAATGAACAAGATTGATATCACCAGCCAGAAGGTTATTCTACCGGCGCTGCTTTTTGCAGCCCTGAGTTCAGGTGTGCTCTTCTTCACGAATAAGGCTGGTTCCAGTGTGATTGGTACCACGCTGATTGTTCATGCGCTCCTGTTTGCACTTATGTATTACGTGATTATGAAGTTTCTTCTCAAGAAGAATCTGACTCGTGCAGATATTGTCGTTCCTCTGATATTGTACGTGGTTCTGACGCCAGGTGTGTTCCTGACCCTGCCACCAGGCTCTAAGGGTGTGTTCATGTCCGGCCAGACGTCCACGCCAGCTGTTGGTGTGCATACTCTAGTGTTTGCTATAGTCTTTGCCCTGCTTCGGAGCAAGTTCCCAGCGTACTATTAGAGACTAAACGCATTATAATGTCAAATGACAATTAGGCATCTTATAATAGGGTGCGGCGGTACAATAATATTTTCGTTCCTTGGTGTTCTCAAGAAACTAGGGCCACTTGATACGCTAGAAGCAATTTCGTGTTCGTCAACTGGGTCTATTATAGGTCTTTTTTACGTATTCACAAAGGGTGACATTGATCGTATGCTACATATGGCCCTCGAAGCCCCTTTGGACAAGTTGGCCCATATTGATGTGAAGGTTTTTCTCAGTAAATTTGGCCTCATAAATACCCGTAATTTTGAGAAGTACATTGATTCACTGTGTTCTTTGACATTTAAAGAGCTTTACGAACACAATCCGATTAAACTTCATATTGCAACGTACAATCTCATGACGGACAAGACAATCTACATGTCGGTTGATACGACACCCGACATGAAGGTTTCGCATGCAGTAAGGAGATCAATTTCGGTTCCGTTGGTTATGATGCCGTGTTTTGTGCCGGGTGAGGGGGGTGTTTTTGTTGACGGATCTTTTGCCGAGGTGAGTCCTTACCAGGTGTTTCTCGGAAAGACTGATGTGCTTGAGATTCGGTATATGGCTTCACCAAAACCTAAAAAATTTCCCAGAACACTTGTCGAGTATGTGTATACAATAGTATTTTCATTCCTTACATGTAGAGTCGAGTACAATGATTTTCCGCGTATCGATATCGAGTCAGATTTGAATGTTCTTGATTTTTCACTTAGTACAGAAAAGAAAATGGAACTATATGTTAAGGGATGTGGTGGGTGTGGTTAGTGGTTATACTTATGTTTATTGCATTATCCTATACAAGATCATATTATTCAACAAAGAAACGCGTTGCATTTTGTCTAGTTGGGGGTGTTTCAAAGTACAATCAACAAGTTGATATTTATACAAATGGAGAATATATAAATTATCGAGGATGTTACAACAGTATAAAGAGACATATTTTTGATGCAAACAATGAAAAGTACCAGTTTGATACGTATATACATTGCTGGAACCCTGATATACAAGAAGACCTTGTGGATCTATACAATCCTAAAAAATACCTTTTTGAGGATAATACAAAATACAAAGATCAACATCAAGGAAACCCGCAAGTAAGCAAAGCCATATCAATTAAAAGGGTTTCGGAGCTTGTTGAAGGTGATTATGATGTCTATATAATTTATAGACCTGACTTGATTCTTATAAAAGATATGAATCTCGATGATTATGAAGATGGTGTAGTATATTCAAATGGGTATGATGGGGGTGATTTTCATTTTGTTATGAATAAAACTGATTTTTATATGTTTGCAGATCTTTTTGAGTTCCCTCCAGATGGTGATAAATATGCACACACTGTATTTAAAAATCATGTAAACCAGTATATGAATAAAACTATACAAACTGATTCAATACGAGCTGGGCCACATCAAGAAGTTGTGCGTAAAGTTTTCAGAGAAACAGATAATGCAAATTTAATAAAAGTTTTACCCGAGTATGGGTTTACTACATATGACCTTGAAAAAATGAAAAATACACGTAAATAAAATATATCATCATTAATAATGAATGTGATCTTTCCTATAGCGGGGTTAGGGTCTCGTTTCGGCTATAAATTTAAACCACTCATTCGCGTAACAGATAAAACGTGTATAGAACTAGCTAAAGAACCATTCAATTATTTTTGGCCTCATGTTACGTATTATTTTATATATAGACAATCACATGAAAATGAAGCTCAAAAGTTGTACGAATTATTTCCACTCGATAAAATTAAATTGATATGTGTACCAGATACGAATGGGCCTTTACAAACTATACAAGAAGCTATTAAACAATGCCCCGATATAAAAGGCCCTTCGTTCGTGTGCGATTGTGATCACCGAATAGATATATCCCCCATGATTGATCATTTGCATGAGGATGTTATTGTCCCGTGTTGGACAATAAATGAAACAAATCAACATCTATTCGGAAAAGTACGAGACATTAACGGAAATCTTGAATTTTGTGAAAAAGACCCTTTAGAATCATCTAAAGGGCTTATAGGGTGTTATTTTTTCAAGGAAATACGTCAACTTTTAGATTGCCCCCCTAAAGAAAATATTTCAGATGCATTGCCACATATCAATGGAATAAAACTAGTGGATATAAAAAATGCAGATTTTTTTGGAACTCCCGAGCTTCTTCAAGAATTCAGGTTTAAAAGAGCTCAAAAATTTACATTTTTTATAGATATAGACGGTACACTTGTAAACCAGGAAACTAAAGAAATTTTACCAGGAACACTAGACAAATTACACGAATTGAAATCAATTGGTCATTCCATATTACTCACGACAGCGCGAGAAAACACACACGAGTTGCCCGCCCAACTCAAGGAATTTACATGTGTCACCAACGTGTCACCGGGTTCTAGAATTATTATAAATGATAGAAAGCCATATATACCATATTATCCAACTGCAGAAAGTATAGTACTCGATAGAAATAAAGGTATTTCAGATATTAAAATACCTGACATACCACCAAGTGTAATAAAAGTTTTCGATGGTGCATCATTTGAAAAGGTATACCTTACCCGATCTAAGACCATAATAAAGCACGCAAAAACAGAGCCAGATACACTCAAAAGACAATGCGACGACTTGAAAAGGTTATATTCGTACAATCCTCACATTTTTCCAAAGATTATAAAAGAGTATTCGGCAAGTAATGATGAATTTTATTACGAAATGGAATATCTAGAAGATTACAGAAATTTATCATCATTTTCCACGGAAATTATTGATAAAACCGTACAAAAAATTCTTAAAGACTTGAATGAAACAGTCTATTGTTATAGAAAATATCTTTCTGGTGAAGAAAAGGTACAATGGTTAAAACAATTTTTATCTAATAAAATATGGCCAAGATGCTCACACGGTTTGACAAATCAACAGTTACATATAAATGGAATTGTGTACCCGTCAGTACACGAATCATTGAAAAGAATTGATCTAAGTATGTACGCACCTGATTTTATATGCCCAATTCACGGGGATCTTACACTTGAAAATATAATGTACAACGAAAAAACCGATGAGTATAAATTGATTGACCCTGCAGGGTCACAGTATATGGATGCACCTGAAATGGATTTAGGAAAACTTGCGCAGTCTTTAATATCAAAATACTCATCATGGAAAGATCTTTACGGGGAAGATCTTGTTCAAGAATATTTTTATTCCGTAGAAGGTGTTACAGTCTGTGAATATAAAATCAATCCGATATACATTTCAAAAACATATACAAAGGATGTGTTTTACATGTGTATGTATTTTATTCGAATGATTCCATTTATGAAAAATCGTTCTCGTGAACATGAAATTTTTATAATACTTTTATGTACTCATTATCTGTCTATATTGTGACAAACTTTCCGTCATTCATAAACCCTTGAACGGTTTCACGAGACATTTCTGTAAGATCCTTTCCCATTCTTCCAATACGGTCGAGTATTGAATCGGGTATAGTGATTATATGACAACCCGAATTTTCTGCGTGTTTTATAGATAGAACTTCCTTGCAGCCAGCCCAAAGAATTTCAATATTTTTATTAGATTTAAACATGTTTGAAGCGTATTTAAATATAGGTACAGGGTCAACGCCTGTATCAGATATACGACCGGCAAAAATAGACACTATAAGTGGTATATCCGTGTCGCCTACGCATTCAAAAATAGAATCGAGTTGTTCAATTGTAAATACTGATGTAATATTTACTTTAAGACCATGATCATGTACGAGACTTTCAATAAAGTTCATATTTGATGAACCATCTGGCTTTATAACAGAAACTTTTACATATATATTTTCACCTAGGCTTGCTATTGAAATTGCAGATTGTACCATATCATCTGGAATTTGGAGAGACACTGGCCTATTACGTAATATGTTTGCGTGTTCTTTTATAAATTCTGTATAATTTTTATGTTTCATAAATGTCGTGTTTGTAGTAAATCCTTCAACAAGGTGTTGATACTTTTCTACTGATGTACCATCATAGAATATCTTTGTCATTTATTTATTATACTATGTTTTTCTCCTCGAAGATATTCTGTACTTTGCCAGTCTGATGATTCTGGTCTATTTACGATTCTATGAAGAGGATTCCAATCTTTTTGACTATCTGAATCATGAAGTGTATCAATCATAAATTCAAAATCATCTTCAGAAATTTCTGGCCACTCTGCAATGATATCTCTCATAAGGCCATGGCCCCAGTAACCCCCTGACGGATTTTCCCCGGTAAATATTGTTTTATTTATGATGTACATGTATTTATTGGGAAATACTATTATGGTATCAGATACGTTTGGTATTTCATCTCTATTCTGAAAACTTATCCACAATAAAAATTCCAGTCCTATCTTTTCACCAAGTCTGAACACTTCAAAAAAACGGTCCTTTAAAAATGCATCTATACGCAAAAATGCAACATGCGTATATTTTTTAAACATGTCTATATTTTCAGTGGTAAATTTTGCGGCACATCGATCATTTGTGTCATATATGAAATACGACGGTTTAGATCCATACATCTCCTTTAAAGAGTTATCAAAATCAGTTGATCTTGTAACTATACACACGTCACAATTCAGACTATCAATAAGTTTTCGATGAGTTTTTGATGCTTCTATTTGTTCTGGTATAGCAGCTTTGTTGTTTATATTTCGTGTTTTTTCCCCACCGAATCGAAAAACTTCGCCGTGAAAAACAAGTAAACATTTATCAACTGGCATTTCAGAAACTTTTGGAGGTTTTACTACTAGAACTAATATCAAAGAAACAATCACGATAAAAAATACCAGCCACTTCATCAATTAAAAAAGAAATACATTAAAAAATTAGAAAAGAATGTACTTCACTCCTCCTCTTCTGATTCATAACCCAGTTATCATGAACCGCCTCGGCGTCATTTCAACAAACCCATTAAAGGTTACCAAGGGGTCACCAGTTCCATCAAAGTCTTCCGGGGATATCCTTGTTGACGCGACTCAGGTTGACAAGAAGACGTTTGATCTCATGGTGACGAATGAGGATGGTCAGATTTCAAAGTACACCATCAAGTTGTCGGAATAAATTCCCAATTGAGTTCATCGGTGATTTTTTTCCAAATTTGATCCTGGACGTACAACTTCTCCTTTGATTTCAAAAGAGGGAAACAGATGAGGAAATCATCCTCGGAAAGGAGTTCACAGAATTTGTAGAGGATGTACGAATAACTCAAAAAGTTTTTACGATCCGGTGGACAATGTTTCGCAAATGGCCTTTGAATGTGATAGAACATGGTTCTTAACTTTTCTTCAAGTGCTTGGTTCATCTGAGGAGGTGTGACCCCGTTGAGTATGCTCGCAATGTACGGTATGTGCTCATAGTATTTACTGAGTTTCAACTTTTTCAAAAGAGTCCTGACTTTTGAATGAGTTATATCCTTTTTCGTCGCCTTTTGCTTCTTGAATTCGTCTTTAAGCATAGTGAATACTTCTTGTGGTACGTACGTCATCTCCTTTGCCTGAAATTGTGCAAGCCATTCGTTAAAGTGGTTTTCCCTTTTGTAACTGTATACAATAGTTTGGTCATTTTCTTGATCCTCCTTGTAACTCCTTTCTCCGCACATGACATACTCGGATCGACCACACTCGTTACATATGAGATCGCTCAGGGTTTCCTCGTAACGAACATCAAGCGATCCGCAATGATTACATGTGTCATCCTTCGACGCGAATGAAACCTGACCGTCAACTTCTTCCAAATATGCAGCAAATAGATCTCGCCGTGTTTTTGATTCCTCGTGCTCTTTAAGAAAAGGAGCACTTTTCAATAAAAAATCGTACAGTTCATCCGGTGAACTTTTTTCAGACAACTCTTTCACACGTTTATTATAATGGGCAATCATCTACATGTACCAGCGAACCATATCCTTATGTTTCTCAGGGGACACAACTTCCTCATAACAAACGAGTTTGACCACTGTGGAGTCAAGGTGTATGAATACACGTACAACTTTAAAAAGTACCTGACTGATACGTGGCCCCCCCAAATTCTGTTTACAGTGCCACCAATCCGTGAAGTTGTTACAGAAGACGGTATGGATGTGACTCGTGATGTTTTACGGTACGCGGGTCCAAGGAAAAATATCATAAACCCCCTGAGTATAGTAACATTCAGGTGGAGGTGGACGATTAAGTTCAAACGTGGCGGTATTCGCATATCACGAGAGAAGGTTCCAGAGAAGTGGCACGGAAAAATTATCGTTACGGATTTTTACAATAAAAAAAATACTATTTCATTGTAACATGGAGCTTGATTCCCAGAAGATTTCTTTCCTCATAATTGCTTTGATTATTCTGTCAATTGCTGCATTCTTCTGGTACAAGAAGAAGAAGAGTCCAACAAAAAAACCGACGTCATGCAATCTGTCAAAGGAACCTCCGCCACCTCAGGCTCCCCCTGAGGAGACGACTACTTCTTGAAGAATGCAACATAGACAATCAGCAAAAGGATAATGAGATTAAATATGGTCCAAAATCCTAGAACCATTCGTATCTCATTCGTTTCAAAAATCAAGTTTAAGATTTGCTTAGAAATAGAAGGAGTGTCTTCCATGTCTTCCATACTTGATATTAAGGGGGTAATTAATATATACGGTCCAAGCGGATCAGGAAAAACCTTTTTTTTTAAAAAGGTTACACACATAGATATTGATCACGAAATTCTTAGAACAAAAGAAGCCACTGTTGAACTCTTTTCACGACTCGTATACAATACAAAATGGCCTGTTATTCTCGATGATTATGAAAGCGTTGAATCCTTACCCGGAACCAAGGAACTTAAAAAGCTTCCATGGTTCTTTATCATATCAAAAAATCCAGTTCAGGACCCGATAATAGATTCATCAATTGAGTTTAAGGGTATTTCTTCAAAGGAGTATGCATCCGCCAAGGGTATATCCGAAGAAAAGGCTCACACCCTTCTCGAATCTGTCAAAGGGAACGTGAGGCTTTTGGAGCTTGATTCTGAATTTAAAAGCACACGAGACATATTTCTCGACTCGAATGAGTACGTGAAGGAACTCATCGAATCAAGGTCTTCAATTCATTTTGTTGATAGGTACATTACTGAACACGGAAACACGCTTGGGATACTTCACGAAAATTATACAGATTATTGTTCACACAAGGATATATGGGCCATATCAAAGAGTATATCGGATGCAGATCTTATAGATTCTCATATATACTCTGAAATATCATGGGATCTCATGCCGTTTTTTAACGTGAGTGCATGCCTCATACCGTCCCTCTTTTTAAAGGGACCCGTGAAGAAACCTTTACGGCCAGGGAGCCTATGGACAAAGACGAATAATATGCTTATGAAGGCGAGTCGTCTCAAGAAACTTCGCATTCACAGAGATTGTATATCTGTCATAGCTCTCATGGCAAATGCAAAAGTGGATGTTCATGTATCATCTAGTTATGATCTTGACACTGTAAACCAGTTGGCATTTACGAAGATAAAGCCAAAAATTCTTCAAAACCTAAAAAAGAAATGGAAGTCGTAGGCAATAAAATATTTTTTCACGACGAAGTCACAGATGAATCTGTTCTAGGGCTCGTAAAACAAATTCACGAAATGAGCAACCTAAGAGAGATTACTATATTCATAAAGAGCGACGGAGGGGACTTGTACTCGGGCCTGAGCGCAATGGATCACATGAGGAGTAGTCCTGTGCGAATCACAACAGTCGCAGATGGTCTTTGTGCATCAGCTGCGAGTATTATGCTTCTGGGGGGGCGGAAGAGACTCATTATGGAGAATGCTCACGTTTTGATTCATCAGCTCACCTCGGATTTTTCCGGAAAGTACGAAGAACTCAAAACTGAAGAGAAACATCTTTCCAATCTCATGGAGAGAATGGTCAAACTGTACATGAATGAAACTCGTATACCTGAAAAGAAGCTACATACATACCTTAAAAAGGATACTGTTCTCTCTGCGTCAAAGTGTATCAAGTATGGTATTGTCGATGGGTATTACTCTTCGTCAAATTCTTCCTCTTGAAGAAAAGGACACGATTTAACTTTTGGTTCCAATTCTTCATCTTCATCATCTACAAAATGATGTCCAGTTTCTTTTTCGTATCCTTCCATTTTTTTATATTAGTATCATTTAAATGATTAAAAATAGACCGCGTCTTTTTTCGGTCCTCAGGAAGGAAATACCAAAAAGAAAACCATTCACAGAAGGTGTTTATCATACAGAGGGACCAAAACGATATTATATTAACAAGAATAGACGACAATCAATTATTGAACAATCAAAGATAAAAAATATAAATCTAAATCGGCATTTAAACAAAATTAAAATGATGGTTAACTCAAACTATTATAACTTAAGTAGATTCATGAACCTATACCTAAAGGCGCGCAATCGAAAATATACTAATTCCGAATACAAAAAGGAAGTTGATCGCCTTTTTAAAGAACTTTTTCCATATTACTGAAATACCAAATAGATAAAAAACGTAAAGAATGGATTCGTCTTTTAAATGAAATAAAAAGGACACCAGCTGGCATGCGTTGGTTTATATTGTATAGTGTATATTACAATCACATTGCCAATAAAAATTTTGTTAAAAAGATATATTCTGGTAACATACCTCGAGAAAATGAAGCTCAATTTATTGGAAAACTCAATCGCAGATTTGAAAATGTCCGTAATGTTAACCTTGTAAAAAATAGTGCCAACTTAGCAAGGCGTATTAAGACTAGCACGCGTTAAAGTCTCTCATCTATAGCATTCTTCAAAAGGGTTTCAGCCGGAGTCTCAGGGGTCCATTCAGACCATTCGTCATATATGCGATTCATTTCTGTAAACACTTCATCTGAACCTTCATACCTCTTGAATGGCTCGTCATCATCATCTACAATTTCAACCGGATCGACATCTTCATCGCTATCACTCTCGTCATAAATCTCTGGAAAGATACTGCCAATCTTCTTCCCGAGAATGACACGCGTTGCGTATTTTAGCCCATACTCTACATCCTTTGAAGTGACTGTTGATCTCCCAGATGCTTTACAGTAATGGCATGCGTACACCATAGACGATTCAACCACGGGTATGAAAATGTCTTCCATGTATTAATGTAGTTTATGTATTTTTTAAAACCCGAATAGACGCCATTCACCAATATCTATTACAGTATATCCGCTTGCACCCGGATTTGGCTTGGCGCATGTAAGTGAAACACAAAATGATTGATATGGGACTATTGAATTTGTTGTGTATGTTACAGTTGTTCCTGGTGTAGGTGTCTGTGCATTTTGTTGATCTATGAGTACTAAATTGCTATGAAAATCGTTATCATTTGTTCCTCCAAGAACCCAATTATATGGAGTGTTAGTTGTAGTTGACACAAACGAAAATGAATAACTCGTTAAAATTATAGGATATGGTAAAGATATGTATATATAACTACCAGTATACGTTACACTTGATATATTTACTTGACCTATATAAATACGGTCAGGTAAACCAGTATCTGCTAAGTAATACCCTGTATTTGATGCGTAATATGTGTATGGTGTACCATCATTTAATTTATCGAATAAGTTTCTTCCATTGAACCCATTCTGACCATATTGAAATGTACCACTTCCGTCATTATACGCACCATAATAATATGTACCATTTCCATATGGCTGTCCTGAAATAGTCGTGGTATGATAATCATAATCATTTTTTTGAATCGCCACAGGCGGATATTCCAGAGATGTTACACTTACAGCGCTTGTTCCGTACACAGGACCACCTACAGGACTAATTCTGAACGTGTACGAAGATCCAGTAGTAAAACCGGATGAGATGATTCCTGAATTCCCAGAGTACGTTTGAGGAGAAGTAAACCCGGTTATGGGAGGACCTGAAACGAGGGCCACTGAAACAGTTGTGATGTTCGTTCCGGTCCATGAGAGGACAATTCCCGTTCCTGGTGTGTACACGGCTGTAAATCCAGTTAGTGTGCCCCAAATATTTACAGTGGGTTGGGTCGAAAACGTGGTTCCGCCTATCGGTGTAATGCTGAACGTGTATGAGGATCCAGTAGTAAAACCGGATGAGATGATTCCTGAAGTTCCAGAGTACGTTTGAGGAGAATTGAACCCGGTTATGGCAGGACCTGAAACAAGGGCCACGGAAACCGTTGTGAGGCTCGTGCCAGTCCATGAGAGGACAATTCCTGTTCCTGCTGTGTAAACGGCTGTAAAGCCAGTGATTGTGCCCCAAACAGGTGTGACGGTAGGTTGGGTCAAGAATGTGGTTCCGCCTACCGGAGTGATGCTGAACGTGTATGATGATCCATTAGTAAACCCGGATGAGATAATTCCCGAAGTTCCAGAGTACGTTTGAGGAGAAGTGAACCCGGTTATGGCAGGACCTGAAACGAGGGCCACGGAAACCGTTGTGAGGCTCGTGCCGGTCCATGAGAGGACAATCCCTGTTCCTGGTGTGTACACGGCTGTAAATCCAGTTATTGTGCCCCAAATGGTTGTGACTGTAGCCTGTGTGACAAATGTGGGTCCACCGACAGGGGTGATGCTGAAAGTGTATGAGGATCCATTTGTAAACCCGGATGAGATAATTCCTGAAGTTCCAGAGTACGTTTGAGGAGAAGTAAACCCGGTTATGGCAGGACCTGAAACGAGGGCCACTGAAACAGTTGTGATGTTCGTTCCGGTCCATGAGAGGACAATCCCTGTTCCTGGTGTGTACACGGCTGTAAATCCAGTTAGTGTGCCCCAAATATTTACAGTAGGCTGAACAGAAAATGGTATTCCGCCAACAGGGGTGATGCTGAAAGTGTATGAGGATCCATTGGTAAACCCGGATGAGATGATTCCTGAAGTTCCAGAGTACGTTTGAGGAGAAGTGAACCCGGTTATGGGAGGACCTGAAACGAGGGCCACGGAAACCGTTGTGAGGTTCGTGCCGGTCCATGAGAGGACAATTCCTGTTCCGAGTGTGTAAATGACAGTGAATGTAAAAATAGTTGGTAATGCGCATAAATAGCCATTTGAAGCTAAAAACTTCGTGCAAAAATTAATAGTTTGATTGGATGAATTGTATGTATTATAGTACGTTCCCGACCCATCTACAATTGTAGAATATCCTGTATAATTTCCCGAAACATACACATATGATGAATCTGATATAACGTATGTAGATACTGAATTTGAAATGTATGAAACCCAATTATATACACCAGACAAAGTGAGACACACGATAAAAGAGCATCCAGATGGAAGGGAAACTGTTCCAATTGTTCCGCCTGTAGGTGCATTTCCAATTGCAAAAATATATGAACCATTAGATGAACATTGTATAAATGCACCAAGTGAAGCTCCGGCAAAATATTTCCATTGATATACTCCGCTAGGTGAAAACTTGACAATAAAAGGTCCTTTTGTTGATGTTGCTATTGTTGGTGTTGTTATGTATTGAACATTAAAATTGATAGTAGAATCATAAATGTTAGCTGTTTTATTGCCACTATACCCACACATATATATATTTCCATTTATGTCTACGGACGATAATCCGTGATAATCGCATGATATCATAATACCAAACAGCGGTACAAAATTCTTGTCTGTTGAAATAAGACATGTACAATGAGAACCAGTAAATACGGTAGGAAATACAAATGACCCAAAATATACTGGGGTATATTGATCCTTTTCTATTGTTACATATATATTTGAATTTTGACTTATTATATTTACACCAGTTGCAAACCCATAACCAGCTGAACCGTATAATGTATTTATTACATTTCCATTTATATCGCATTTTAAAATAATTATTTGGCTACCTGCATAAAACGTATTAATTAGAGTATGTGAGGAATTATATACGGTAATAGTATTAAGTTTAGGACCATATGAACTAAATAGAACATATGAATTTGAATTATCACAAGAAATTGAATTCATAGTTAATTCCGCCAATGAATCGGCAAAACAATAAATCATCCATTGTGCATGTCCAATTGAATTATATTTTACCATTGAAACTGAATAGGGGATATTTGTTGTAAATACACTAAAATCAGAATTGTATACATTTGAAGTAACTATAGAATAGAATGAAAATCCAGAATGAAAACCCATATATACATTTGAAGTATCACATGTTACGCATGTACTTATTGATGTATTGTCTATATAAGACGCCCAATTGGGTGTTATAGTACTACTATTCATTGAAACGAGAACATCTGTGCTTCCAGATGAATTAGGAATATATACATTTGATATATTTGGTTGTGAAGTAAAAATGTTTGATGATACATTTGTTTTTGTGACCGTGAGGTATAAATTTGAACCAGAAAGAGCAATTCCCGATCCACGTCCTGTTAAACCCGACGACATAAAAGCATATGATAAATATTCGTAAATATAATTAAAAGGTATACTCTTCACTATTGGGGAAAAATACGATGCATCATATTTGGGTGTAGTATATTGAAGCAAAGGTGTGTTAAAATAATTATATGATAATGTTTCTGTCCCATTTGAAATTTGTAAATTTAAATCAAGTAATATAAAAGCAGAAATACCTTTAGGTACACGTAAGTTTGTACTTGTTACTATGTCTGAATTAATAGCAGAAACTGTAAGTATAAACAAACTTCCACTAAATGAAATATCGTATGTATCTGCCCCGGATAATTGATAATATTGTGAAGTACCTAATTTATATACAGTAAATGCACCTGAATTTATAAATGATACATATACTTGATTAAAATTGTCAATAAATGATTTATACGCAGTTCCTTGAAAAGTTGTATGAGATACAACGTTCAATGAAAAATCATATTGAATAACACCATAATTTGATTGTGAAAGTACTGGCCCAGTACTATTAAGTACAATTGTACCATAAGTTGAACTCGCGTTACCAAATGAATTATGTGATTTTGTTTGAAGTGTATGTGTATCGTATATGTATATATTATATCCATCTGTTGCGTATATATTACTTGAATCGACAACTGCACAAGATATTTGATTTGATGTTATTATTGTACCTAATGATGTCCGTATATTTTTACCTAAAAGAGGTATTACTTCAAATCCAAAGTATGTGGATGGAAGTGCAGACACATTTAATACAGTATACAATAACGTATTAAGATCACTACTATATTTAGAAAGAACCCCTGAATTTAGTATAAACACGCATGCATATTGATCAGTATATACGGTTTGTGTCGATGGCGTCGAATATAAACGATTATTACCGTCTATGAATATGTTAGGATTTACAATATATTCTAAAAAAAGTTGTTGACTTGTGTTTATATTAATAGAGTAATTATAAATACATTGAACATTAGAAAAACCAGGCGAAGAATATGATATAGTTTGGTTAGAATTCCCTTTGAAGATCTGAACACTGGGTGTATTTATATTTACATTTGAACTGGTAAAAACTGTCATTGAATTTAGAAAATTTACACTTGACGTTTTTAAAGGAACTGGATACACTGTTTTTATTTGATTAGAGTATGCCTGAACATATTCATATGTTTCAAAAACATGCTTAGAATTGTATACAAAATTACGAGAACACGCCCATATGGTAAAAACACCAGAATCAGAATTATTAAAAAATTCTACAATAAATCGTTGATTCGTAGAAAGAAGTGTCTGTCCATACTCGTCATCAAGTGAAAATGAGTACATCATAACATTTGATGAAAATGATCCAAATGACTTGAGTGGTTCAATGTACATGAGATGTTCACCTGGTAAATTAAATCGTTCTTTGTCATCGACAAGTAGTTGAATATTTTTTATGTTTTTTGTTATAAAATTATTTGTCGTATCTCTAACGGTAAAAAAAAGTTCATATACAGAACCAGGTATATATACATCCAGTGTCACCTTTGCCGAAAATGTAACGGGGCTTTTTATAACGGACACATGCCTCGTTTTTTTAAAGTATGGATTTTTTGGAATGGAATCAGTTGCAACATAATCGATAAGAAAATGACCATCAAGTAGTTCATTACCAGTTCCATTAAAAAGTATACGAATATCAATTACATCGAAATATAAATCGCGTAAACAATAAAATGGTAAATCGATTATAGACAGCCCATTTCTCAGTGATGATTTTTCTATGCTCACCGAAAGATCATTTCTAATTCGTATAAACTCACCATATAGCTTTTCAACATTGAGAATTTCGGCTTCTTGAATTATTTCTTCAAGTGTATTTGTAGGTATTACGATTCGTATTCTTGAAATTGCGTCAGCCATTTTAGGTAATCTCATTGTAATTTCAGTTCCGGCAAAAACCGGTGCATTAAATGGAACTTTTATTGGCTGTGCACAGTATGTCATCCCTACTGAAACATCGGATAATAATTTTGATAATCTTGCAAAAGTGTACCCCCCGTTAAAAGAGATATTTCTGCTATATATCCATTATATGACTTTCCTATGACTCGTTCAGTATTTTTTGTACCAATTACTGTTATAGAATTATTAATTGGCGTTGATGCCCATGTAACAAGTGTATTCCATTTTTTATCTACTAATCTGCGAGTATTTGCACTCGCCTCGATAAAACTTGGCCACCATGGTGCAAACCAATAATTTGGTATAGGGGGGAAATTTTGAGGATATTGTGGATAATATACTAATGGTTCATTGGATAAATATACACTATGACCAGAATCGAGATTTCCGTTTGGTATATTTGATATAGCCAGGCCATACCCATTTACTGTCGATACTATATGTGCTTCATACTCATCATACGAAAAATAACCAGGAGAATATTCATATGTTAAACTTCTTGATGGAATTCCGTCGGGCTTTATATTAATAATAATTTGTTGAGCAAGTACTGGTGTACTTAATTCCATCCAGTTATTTGACGCTGTGTTTAAATCATATATTGTACCTAATCTAGTATTTGAAAAATATGGGATCCATCTACCGTCATCTTGTTTAATGAGTATTGGTCTAAATGTAGATGTTGCATTATTTCCATTAGGTGACTGGTCGTACCATACAGAGACAAAAATAGGTGAACCATTTGACCATGTATCGACCGAGATTCCATCTGAATTTTTTAAATATGATTGAGTCGAGTCAGTATAAAAATCATCCTCTACACCCTGTGATAAAAGTCGAATTATAGGGCCGGTATATGAACCATTTACCAGTCTCATGGAAAAAAAACATGATATATTTTTCGTTGAGTTTACGAGTGAAGTAAACACATAAGATGCTGTATTTGTTGTAATGAATGTATTGGTTTTTTTAGGCCATAAAGACGTTTCAGACATGTCATACAATAAACCACAAAGCCCGTTTTTTATTTTAAGAATATTTGAAGTTTCTGTGTATACATTTGATACTGATTTTTGGTATCTAAATCTACTCGTATTTAATGTTCCCTTAATTATACATGTATTAGAATTAACAGGTATATTGAAATCATTTTCATATGAAGATATAATAGTATACTCTGAATCACAGTATTTTTCACCATTTAGATCAAGGGTAAAATCCGTATTCGCGGAAAACAGAAACTTACGCGCCTTACCACGAGAATCTAGTGTATTAGGGAAATATGCACATTGCGTCACGGGAATATCATATTCTAAAGGAAGTTGTACATTAAATGAATCATAATGAACAATGAGAGAAGGTGAACATGAAAATGTATTTGTCTTTATTTTTAATTGTACATCATTACGTGTCAAAGCATGTATAGGTATACCAATACATGGTATTTCATAATAAAATATCCGATTAGAATCTATTACACACGTATCCCCATTTTCAACGAGATCAAGAACTGGTCTATTTTTGTACATGTATGATGACTCCTTCACATATCTGATATAAAATGGATCAAATTGTTGGATTACTTGCCCGCCTATGTATAGGCTGATTGTGTCAATAAAATTTTCAATTATATTGTTTGTGTACGATTTATTGTTTGTGTATTGATTACCCAATTTCCATCCGGATTGCTCAAATGATACATCTGATGAAAATGAATTACTATATGTCGTACTTGATCCAGGTGAAGGCGAATATTGTATAGTAACATCACCAAATAAAAAATCCATACTTTTCACCGTGTACATACCATTTGCATATGTACTCATGCAATTGTTTACTTGAATTGAATTTACCGTTAAATACCCACCAGATGCAAGTGTAACAGTGCTCATAATTACCGGATTCCATGTATAATTTATAACTGGTGTAATGTATTGTGTACCATTAGTATCAAACATAATACAAGGTACAAGAGTTACAATATGTGTATCTGGATTATATGATGCGGACGAAAATGAAAAGTCGCTATATGTACCCGCTGCGTTCATAGAAATAGTTCCATATGTTAATGAATTTGGACCCGTAAATGATATAGTAACAAGTGACGTAACACCATTAAAGGACGCTTGAATTGTTCCAGTGAAATAAAACCAATTTGATACTTGTACAGGTGTAGTACCAGTCGAAAATGCATCAGTTGGTATTGTACCGGGAATTGTAACTGAATATAAATTTGTTATGTTAAAACGTATAAATCCACCATATAGATATATTGGATTATACTTGAACCCCCACATGGTTGCAAGTTGCTGCGAATCAAATACAATATATGAAACCCTTGTATTTGAACAAAATTGGAAAAAACGAGATGTTGTTGAAAGAGTCACTGAATTTGAGATGTTCCATCCCGTTAAATTTTCGGTTGTTCCAAAATCAGTAAACATCTGTATTGAAAAAATTTGAACATTACTTGAATCGAAACCTCTCATAAATCCTCCAGCAACGCCTTGTTGTATATAACTCCAAAACGTTTCAGAAGGATTTGTAAGTTGAGGAACTATAATTTTGAGCGTCATTCTTTCAATGTAATCACCATTTCTCGGCAAAGTGCAAATGAGAGTTTCTGCAGAAGGATTATCAAAGGGAATTTCATACCCACGTGTAACCGATTCGGTATCACGTGTGATTACAGTCTTGAAACAGGTGAAATCTGGATTCTCCGTCAGAAAAGTATCCTGGATTCCCTTATAAAGAAGATACACCATTACTACGTTGTGTCAGTATTTTAATTTTTAATTTGATGAGACACTATAGGGGAAATGAATATTCAGTTGAAAAGGTTTGATCCGTCTCGTATCGCAAATGACAAAGTGTGTGTCGTCATAGGCAAACGAGGAACCGGAAAATCGACACTCGTGACTGATCTTCTGTGGCACAAGAGAAACATTCCAGCGGGTGTTGTCATGTCTGCAACTGAAGAAGGGAATCACTATTACAAGCAATTTATCCCCGATCTCTTCATTTACGGGGATTACAATAAAGAAACTATTGAAAAGGTCATCGAGCGTCAAAAGAAACTCATATCTCAGAACAAAGATATACCAACATTCATATTGCTGGATGACTGCATGTACAACAAGGCATTCATGAAAGATTCGTGCATTCGTCAATGTTTCATGAACGGGAGGCATTGGAAGATATTCTTCGTTCTCACGATGCAGTATTGCATGGACCTTAGCCCTGACCTGCGAGCGAACGTGGATTATGTTTTTATTCTTCGAGAAAATGTGATACAAAATCGCGAGAGACTTTGGAAATCATTCTTTGGCGTGTTTCCATCATTTGAACTGTTCAACCAGGTTATGAACGCGTGCACCGAAAATTACGAATGTCTCGTTCTGGACAATACGAGCAAATCGAACAAATTGGAGGATTGTGTATTTTATTACAAGGCTCCTATCCGTAGAGGATTTCGCGTAGGATCTCCCGCCATGTGGCAGTACCATCAACAAAATTACAATCCCGGTGCGCCTCGTAACCCACCAGTTACCAGAAAGACCCACGTTGCGAATATTATAAAGGCGTGACGACCTAAAAGAAAAATGCAAATTTTTGTAAAGACTCTCACCGGAAAGACTATAACCATGGAGGTTGAAACGGGCGATACGATTGCAAACGTCAAGGCGAAGATTCAAGATAAGGAGGGCATTAAGTAGGGGTGCCGAAAAATATCCAGCCTCTGACATCAGAGCTCTGTCAAAGGGAAAACTGTTGTGATCTCTGTCGTTTGAAAATCCAGATATTAGTCGGGAAACCGGCGACATGCCCAAATTGCGGGAACACCCTTAGAGCTCTAAGTACCACTTTCAACTGGAAACAGTGGAAAGGAACCCAGTTAATTGCTGGCTCCAATGGTAAAAAACAAAGAGATTGGGCAATCCGCAGCCAAGCTCCTAAACTCGTTTTCCAGAGCATGGAGAAGGTTCAGAGACTAAATGGGTATGGGTCAGAGGGATGTAGGAAATCCCTGTGATGGCTTAAGATATAGTCCGGCCCGTTTTGAAAAATTCGGGAGTTGATCCGCCCTCCAGATCAACAGCGCCTCATTTTTGCAGGGAAGCAACTTGAGGATGAGCGAACTCTGTCAGATTACAATATTCAAAAGGAGTCTACACTGCACTTGGTTCTGCGACTACGGGGAGGGAATTTATATTTTTAAACTGTGTATTGTCTGGTAGATGTGGGTCATTAGGTCTATCGATTGGAAGGGGAAGTGCCTCGGTTGAAATTACATTAGTGGCATAATCATTACGGATAAATGTAAACTCAGTTACGCCCGGAATAGACACACCATCAATACTAAAATAGTGCGGCATATAGTTATTACCATGTCCGTGAACAAGTGTGTGTGTTTTTAGTAACTTTGTTAAACATACAAGCTTAGTATACATGTCTTGCGACCCCATTAAAAAGTGCATTTCGATTACAATCTGCTTAAACTTATTTAAAAGATCATAGTCTGCAAATAGTAGCCATGGCCATTCACCATCCTCTATATCCATTTTAAGAAGCACATTTGAATATGGTTTTAATTCATCCACTAGATTAGTAGTCGTGTCGGTATTTTTAAAATGAATATTTTTCTTTATGAATTTGGAATCGTCATCGGGCATATCTGGAACAGTGCCATCAATAAACAGGACATTCTGGATATTAAAATGTGAAATGACGTCGTAATCGCTTTTACAACATTCCATATTCCCTACACCTGCACCGACATACATATCATAGTCCGGTAAATCTTCAAAAATGTACCCGGCGTCTCCATCAGGCCCTATACGGATTTTAGGATTTTTTGTTTTATACACGGTAAACATTTATGTAATGTATATTCACCTCTTTATATAAAGCTTTAGAATTTTTAACATAAAATGCTCCTTTCAATTGCAATATGTGTGTGTGATGAACACCGAGAGCTTGATATCCTTCTTGATTCTTTAAAAGATGTAAAAATAAATCACGAAATTAAAGTACTCGTTGATACGGGTAGAATAACACCAGATGTAAAGACGGTTCTTACCAAGTATCCTCGCTGTGACATATACGAACGCAAATTCAAGCGAGATTTTTCAGAGCACAAGAATTTCCTCAATTCAAAATGCACGGGGGAGTACATTTGGAATTTGGACGCTGATGAGGTTCCTTCAGAACTTTTAATTGAAAAGATCGGTGAACTTATCGCGTCCGACGCAGACCTTATCGTTATACCGAGAGTGAATATCGTACTTGGGAAACTCGTCGGAGATTTCACGCGAAATGATGCTGGGTTTGTAAACTGGCCCGATTACCAGGGACGTCTGTACAAGAATACACCTGAAATACAATGGAGCGGAGTAGTCCATGAAAAGATTCACGGGGCTAAAACAGTTGCACGGATTGAGCCCAACCCGAATATGGCGTTGTGGCATGTAAAGACGTCTCAAAAATGTAAACAACAGCTACAGCTCTATGAAAGTCTCTGATTTCTTTCCCGAATAACCCGTCTCAAGTGAATGGCCCATTCTTTCATTGCTGTACGGGACCATACGGGGGGTGGCCAGCGTATCACGTGATTCCTGTAATGAGCTCTACACATCTCACACGGAAGAACGTACTGAAACGACATGAAGAACATTCTGTACGGCTCAGTATCCGCTGGATACGCTGGCATGTCATCTATGACGGCAAAAATAAACTTCCAAGCAGGTGGCCCCCATTGACTCGGGGGTGCCATGTATACTATCACCCTATATAATTTCTGCGTAAGGAATGTGAATTAATAATCACGTAAACATGCAAGAATGGAAACCATGGATTTTAGTGGCGCGACAAGCCTGGTTCAGGAAATTTCCAGCGAAAAAAACATTGAACAACCACAAATGATGGAGTTTTCCAGTTCGGTAGCAGATCTTCTTCCTCAGGGTGAAATTGGTGGTGCATACATAAATCCATCCAATGACAAGGTGTCCGGCCTTTCAATTCCAGATGCACCACAGCCCCCTCCTTCCTCAAAGCGTAAGAGTAACCCTTTCAATCTCACAGATGAGCAGTTCAGTGCGCTCCTCGCGGGCCTCATCGCAGTCGTCGTATTCTCTTCTACGGTTCAAACAAAGCTAGCCGGAACCGTACCAAACTTTGCAGGTGTGAATGGATCCATAGCAAGTCTCTTGGCGGCTGCAATTCTCTTCTTTTTCGCTCACAGATTTATAAAGAATCGTTAATTGTCTGGCCACAGTATACAGATTCCTTTTCGGGTTTGTAAATGCCAATATCCCGTGCATGTTCCCTGAGTAATTTAAAGTTTGCCCAGAATTGTTCGGAATGATCATATTCTTCAACCGTTATATGAGCCAATTCGTGGAGGAATACGTACATGGCACCGTTGATTTTGCGCCCATCAAGACATATATGAATCTCGTACCCCTTGTTTACGTTAAAGGCTATATTCCCATCGTTTTCGTACGTGGATTTACCTGTTATGATCGCCTTATTTTCCTGTATAGATTTAAGGGGGGCTGGGAGTGTACTTTTCAACAGAATATCATATCGTCTCTTAATTTCTGAAAGAAGCGGATCCTCCTCGTTCGTGTACAATATCACCGCGAGGACAAGTAAAAAAAGAATCAATACAATTTGTTTGTCCATTTAGTATCTGAAAACAAATTTAGCATAGATGGAAAATGGCTCCCATAGAAGGGGCGTAAAATGGGTAAAGTACGTATCCTTTTGAAACAAAGGTTCATCAATTGAACCATGGGCATAATAAGGAGTTCCTGGAATGTATACTGAAATAATATCCTTTCCAGGAATGCGCTCAACATGTATACCGTATTCTTGTGCGAGATGAATTCGGCCTGGGTCGGTAACAACCCCTATAAGAAGACCACCCGGTTTCAGTCTCTTCTTGATTTCTTCTATATAGTCTATGGGCTGATATTGAAGTGAGAAATTATAACACACAATGTCGTACTTTTCTAAAGGAGCATCGTATATATATCCAGTCATGAATGTTCCAAATCCCCTGCTTCTCCTAATGGCTTCTTGTATGGCTATGGGATTTGGGTCTATACCCGTGAGGCGAACCGAAAGATGTTTCCATTTGTGTACATCTCCACCCTGTCCACATCCAACATCAAGAACTTTTGAATCACGTGGTACCCATTGTTGCAAAAAATCTCGTTTTATTTCGTTATTATCCTTGCGAAGAGAATTCATTATTTGAAATTCGTTTCAAATGTTTATATATTTCTAACAAATCCAGATGATACTGTAGTGTGTGGTACACGTCCGCCTCTCCTCAATAAAAGCGAAGCCTTGTTTGTTCGCCCTTGACCAGATCCAACTTGACCAAAAACTTGATATAAATTTCCATAGACGTTACGAAGATTTTGAAGCTTCTTACGGGGTGTAGTATTGTTCGGGCTGTTTTTTACCTTGTACAGAATGAGATTTGCAACTGGCGATGTTGTATTCTGAGGATATCCACCCTCCGCTAAAATTGCAGAATAATTTGTCCCTCCATGAAGTTTGTACGCATTATTTATTCTATCCGCTGGACCGTGATTAATAAATGTATTTAGATTTCCATGTGTATTCTTTATAAATACGAAATACTTGTGTAAAAGCAAATATAACTTCTTTAAGTTTCTAAATCTATGTTTTATTCCAGCTTTACGAAAAAATCCCGTGTCAGTGTGTGTATTGATTATTTGTTCTGTAGTGTGCCATGACATAAAAACTGCAGATCTTTTTACAAACCCGTGATTCTGTGAAGGTAAAGGGTGATTTAATTTAATTGGAATTACTTTATGTACTATATGTTGATCAAGAAACGAAACGACTGTTCCAGATGCAGGAAAAAATCTAACCTCTTTTCCGCCTTTTGCGAAACTAATGCCACCACTTTCAGGATTCATTTCACTCGATCTATTTATATACATACCTGTTGTGACCATTCCCTTGTGACGGTTCGTGAGGGCTGTATCTCTATGCCACGCAAGTTTAAATCCATCCGGTGCATTTCCTGGTTTTTGGGCATGTCTCGCGACTGCATATACAAATCCGCTATTATACGTAGTCATGAAATTATATAACTGTGGATCTACTCCATGTTGATTCATAAGTAACATCTCATACGCAACACAGACAAGTTTTATAGAAAGGTACTCGATTGTTTGTCTTTGTACACCTAATAAATAATCAATGAAAGGGCCCTCACATTTTACATATTCAACGTGCTTGGATGCCGTATAAAATAAATTACGTATAGATTGTGGTACAGGGCCACCACCGTGTTCATGCGTTCTTAATGTTGTCGATGCATGTACAAATAGTGCTGAAAATGAACGCGTTACGAAATTACCCAACCTCACACGAACAGATCGCGAAGATGAATTGGTTTCATCTTTTCTGAAATTAATTGAAAAATTTGTATCCAAACTACCCTTTCCCGCAAGCCTGACTGCAAATCCTGCATCATTTTGAATACATTCAAACCCAAAATCCATAAAATTTTTTAATAAATCTGGTATGTGTACATTCCTTTTAATAACAACTGGCTGTGGATGATCCATTTACGTATGCACAAGAAAAAAAATCAGTGTACAATAAATGAATAATATCAGACGCAAGTTAAATCCTCTGCGTAAACCATGGGCAGTGAGTGGTAGCATGGCTATGAAGATGTACGCGAACAGAGCAGGTATCCAACTTCACAGACAACCAAATGACATAGACATTGTAGTTAGACCGGAGGATTTTGAGCTGTTCGTGAGAACATTGGCTCAAATTGGATACACCTTTGATGGACCTCCTCCAATTAATTACAGAAAAACAAGACACTTAAAATTATACAAGGGTAATAACAGTATAGATTTATTAAAGGCTGGATCTAATCTTGCACCTAATATACGACGAAACAATGTAAATGTGTTTAACGGGAAAACCCCTGTAGTCAAGTTACATCATCTCATACACCAGAAGAAACGTACACTGAACAATTTCGAGAATGCAAAGGCGAGATCAAATTACAATTTTCTTATGAAGCTCCCTTGATTTTCTTCCTTGGTCTGTTATTGTTATTAGGGGCGAGGCGTTTTCCTAGAACGCTTTGGGGACTAGGTGGTAAATTACCCGTGTACCCTGTGAGATTTCCAGAAGCAAATTTGAAATCGTGACGCGGTTTGGTTATTATAGTACGACCCCTGAACGAAAGAACCTTACGAATTTTTGTAGGTACTCCTACAAAATGTGTGGCTTTTGCATTTAAAGGACGGTAAATTCCTGGCATATGCCGAATCCCGTGAATCCAATTACCAGTGTTTATATTTCGAATATAACGCGGAAGTACTCTTTTCTGGGGGGATCCTCTGTTCGGAGAGGCTCCTCGGTTACATGTTTGGTTTTCTATACTCACGGACCGAAGGCGATTCATCATGATTTTTATCCGTTCACGCTTTGTAGAAATTGCAGTGAGTGCTGTTGTGTTAAGTGTATTTGTGTATTCCAAATGAAACACTTTAACCGTTCTTTGGTTTTCTGTCAGTGGTGGAGGATGATGTGAATGGTATCTACGGCCTCTTCCTATAACCTGATTCTGGTTTGATGGACCCCATGGATGGTTCATAAATACTATATTACGAACCCCCTTGAAATCAAGGCCCTCTTTTCCAGCACTCGTAAGAATAAAAATAGATTTTGAATCTATTGGGTCGTTTTTAACCATGGATGTTCGTAAAGGCGCTGGCGTTTTTCCCGTTATTATTTTTATAGTACTTGAATGAATGCCACTCTGTTCGAGAAACTTTACAAATGGCTCTATGGGTTTAGATTGTGTGAAATACACTATAGTCTTGAATGGTCTCGCGTGGTATATTTCAAGAAATCGTGTAAACTTTGGATTTGGTCTATTGGTAAAAACCCCTGGCCCAAAAAGAATTCCTAGGTTTTTTGCAAATGTTTTATTTTCACCCTTTGCGGATAAGAACCGTCTTCTTTCATTTTCGGTGAGGTTGTGCTTTGAGTGACTTGGACTTTCAAGTCTTGGAAAATTACTTGAACTGGTAGAAGTTTCGTAAAATGAAATCTTGCACTTGAAATATTTTTCATAATCGTCTGGAACCTTTGTGATTTTTATACCGGGGTCAAGCATACGCACATATGGTAAAAGATCTGATTGGTTTCCGCTCTCAACCGGAGTTGCTGTGAACAACATGAGCTTCTTCGCCTTTGCGAAAATCTCAGTAAATATCTCCGTTTTTTTCGCATCTTCAGTGAGGTAATGAGCTTCATCGGCTATAATCATGGTATTTTTTGAACTTTCCTTTGCAAATTGTCTCACTATATCTCGTCCTGTTGTGAGTCTGTGTCTCATGAGATCATATGTTGTGAATAATATCAACTTACCAGGCCCCAACAAACCAAGAAACGATTTCTTTGCTTGGGCACTCACAGCAAGAGGCGAAACAAAAAGAACTTTATTTTCTGCTGACGCATTCAGAAAATCGCGTGCGCACATTGCAGCCGTATATGTTTTACCAGTTCCAGTTCCGTGAACAACCAAAATGCGTTTATGTGTTCTCATGTGTTCTACTATTCTAATCTGGTGGGGTTTCAGATTAATGTTCACACGAGGAACATGTTCTTCATTCCTTGGAACTCTGTAATTGTATATAAATTGATTTATATTCTCTTTAAATTCTTTACTCATTATAATATGACCAAGGTTTTTCTGAGTAAATCAAAAACAAAAAAGTGGCGCGTTACGTTTCAGAATGGTAAGCATGTTGATTTTGGCGCAAAGGGATATTCCGATTACACTATACATAAAGACCCCGTGAGGAAAGAAAGATACATTATGCGTCACATGGCCCGTGAAAATTGGAACAATCCTAAAACAGCCGGATTTTGGTCTAGATGGCTTCTTTGGGAAAAACCAACTCTGGCTCAAGCATCAAAAGAAATCAAGAAACGATTTGGGATAAACGTGTCTGCACGCAAAACAGTTTATGGATAGGTATACTGATGAGAAGCAGTAACAGAAAAATAACAACTGTATTCTTACCGCGCCCAATAAGAAGAGCTAACAAAAACGTACCCAGTGTATCAAATGCGGCAAATCCAAATAGTCTAAACGAGTGAACACCTTCACCAGGAGCTCCAACAATATTTGAAAAGGGACAAAGTGACATTTCCTTTTTCAAATATTTTAAACGACCTCAGCGAGGATCGAACTCGCAACCTTTGGATTAGAAGTCCAACGCTCTATCCAATTGAGCTATGAGGCCTGGACAGGGCCGGGGCCCTGGGCAGGGTCTGTCGACCCTGAATTGGTACCGACGGGATTTGAACCCGTGCGTAGCATAACTACAGAGGATCTTAAGTCCACCTCCTTAACCAAGCTCGGACACGGTACCGGAGTGCTCTCGACGGGGCTCGAACCCGTGACATTAGGCTCATAAGACCTACGCTCTACCGACTGAGCTACGAGAGCTTGCGCTGGAAGCAGGGATTGAACCTGCGACCCTGAGGTATCAATGGAAAGGTCCTCTCCAGTGGAAAGGTCCTCTCCATAACAGCCTCATGCTCTAACCAACTGAGCTATTCCAGCTTACTCTGATCTGCCGGATTTGAACCAGCGACCAATGGAACTACAGTCCACCGCTCTCCCACTGAGCTAAGATCAGGCTTTCTCTATGAAAGCACCATTTCTTTAAGCCTTGATAAAAAACCATACACCACCGAGTACATTTATCTTTATTTAAAAAAAATTACAGTATACATAATAAATGTCGGCTAAGGAGTTTCTGAAGATAATGGATACACGGTTTGAGACGGAGACACAGTTGAGAAAGTATACAAAATACGTGCGTACCAATGAACCTCTCAAAGAATTTGAACAATTTTGGGCAGATCACGTTTTTAGTCCATTGATATTTCTCATGGGTGATCATTTTATATGGGATGATTTGCTCGGAGTAAAGGTTGGACACATGAAAACAGGAGAAGAATACCCATTCCCAATGGGATTTCATACTGGTCATCACTGGTTTTCGCGAAGGGCTAATGATAAAACAAATTTCGACCCGTATCAAACATACCAGATACCCGGAACAAATTCGTTCTGTCAGACATTCGCACTCATGTACGCGGTAGGTGAAATTGACAGAAAGCGAAATTCGTCATCCGGGTTTACTCGTTATTATGTTTATGCAGAGAAAGCTCTCAATTTTATTAAAAAAATCATAAAAAAGTTACCTACAAATTATTCTTTCACATGGATTAATGCCGATATACGTGACTCATTCAATCATAATCTTGGATTGAGTTCCAATAACGCAATTGCAAAGAAACAAATGATAGCCAAGGTGAATGAATGCCTCAAACATGTTAATGCGTGTATAAATCTCGCAGGTGCTTCACCCAAAGGACTTAGTTAAAGAATAAAAAACACGTACAACTAGAATGGACGAGATTGATTATGTCACCGTTCCGGGTCAACTCTTTGCGTGCATTTCCATTGTTGGTCCTGATTGCCCACAGAAGACTGACAAGTTTGGAGTGAAGATTCGTGGTGCGTTTTCATCGCGCGAGGAGGCTGAGAAGCACGCAAAGCGTATTCACAAGGAGGATGCCACTTTTGATATTTACGTGGTTGACATGTACAAGTGGCTACTGATCCCACCCGACCGTGATCACATTGAGGATGTGCACTATACAAATGAGAAGCTGGAGGAGATTATGACAAAGTACAAGGAGAATCAGCGCATGGCTGCAGCCATGTTTGAACAGCGCAAGAAGGATATGATGGCAAAGCCTATTGATGGTTCATTCACCAATCCAGCAGATGAGAATTCCAAGTATTACTCAAAGCCAGATGTTCCGCCCATTCCACATCCCTCCGAGTTTATCGACGAACTCAAGGCTCAGTTCCCAGACGCGTCCATTGATGACATTGTGAAGCTCGCCGACCAGAAGGTTCAGGCTGAGATTGATCGACGTCTCAAAGAAAATGCAGGTACAATCGTAGAGGAGGATGAGACAGATCCTGACGCTGAGTCTTCTGTTGCTCCTGACGGCGCTTCTTCTTCTGCACCCGCGAATTAGTGAATACCCCGCAATTCAAGTCATGAAAGATATGAATGGGCCCTCAGTGAGAGGTTCCGTGTTTGACGGAACACTACAGGAATGGCCGACAACTGCAGGCCCAACATTTGATGGTCCTGGAATTGGTCCAGATTCACGTCTCAAAGTCTTTCCATTCCAACAGGCTGGAGATAATCTCGATTTCACCAAACCGTACGATTATCAATTTGTCCCATTTCCAGATGAATACGATTATTCACACAATGTGTCATACGATTATTCAGCTGACACGGCACCTACATTGCATTTTAAAGACCCTCCTGTGTACGGTTCAAACGTATTTACAGCATGCACTATAAGTACAGATGGATCTAAAGGAACTTTCAATTCTAATTTGTCATTTGATTCGGTTACGGCTGATTACAATTTCAAGTTGATCGGAGGTTCTCCAGGAGTTTCACCAACATATTTCAAAGTTGATCCTGATTTAAGTATAAAATCTATAGTCATAGGCACTGACACGTACGATTGGGCGGGCGAAGTATTACTGGTAAAGGATTCAATAGCCAACTTGGCTATTCCGTATCAGGTTTCTTCATCTGGGTCGTGAACAACAAAGTCCTTTAAATTGCCTTCAGAGTCTGCGTCGGAATCTTCTCCGTCGTCATCACTGTCATCTGTACACATTTCCTCGTCATCATCATCCACGGTATCGTCATCATCACTGTAATCATCCTCAACCTTTTCACGGGGCTCGTAACGGTCCGGCTTCTTTACGAGTCTCCCTGAGCGGGTCCGGATCTCTGTCCCAGTTCCAGTTGACGCCATTCTTATTTTGAGTGGTCATAAATTCTTTAAAAGATTGTTTAAATACATCTTTGTCCTTTTCTTCAATATGTTGTTCGAGCTCGTGGTACATGTACGGTGAAACTGAATCCCATTGTACATGTTCCATCCCAGTGAATTCAGATGGTTTTTTAATTTTAATTGTGATAATTGCCCATGCAAATACAATAAGAAGTAAAATCCAAAATTCTCTCATTTATGTTCGTCCAACACTTTATCCCAGCCACTCGGAAAGTAATCCACGAGAAGGAATTTTTTTTCATTAGATGGCTTAGCTGGTACAAGACGAATAGGAGCCTTGTACCATTTCCCTTGAAAAGACTTGCATTCGTCATCTTGACACCTCTGAAACAAAACACCAGATGGTTTCATGCAAAACCACACATGATTTGATTTGTGACATCTTTTGATGTTTTCACAAAATCTAGAATCTGTAGAAATCCAATAATCTTTTTTATTTTTGCACATGGAAATCTTCAATACACGAGCTCTTTCTTGGCCTCGTATATTTTTACGAATAAATTGTTCGAGTTCACTCCCACAACCATATTCATCATCATCACTACTTGAATCAGAATTGTCTATTCGAATAGTGAACATTTTGAGAAAGTCAACACTAGGCGCCTTATTCACAAATTCTTTGAATACACCATCTGACGAGAATCGTCCCCATGGTATGTATACAGTACTCCCTGGCTCATTTTTAAATGACCAAAGCATGCGTAAGCCGCTACCCAGATATACGCTTCCATCAATAATCTTCTCCCAATCAGATCCCATTTCTGAAAGAATTTTCATTCGAAGACCTTGTGCCTTTTCTTTCGTAACTGAGGACTCTGGCCAAATTATGTGCATGCCATACTTTTGACCCTCTGGAACGCTTCGAGGCTTTGCTCGAGCGAGTACACACTGACCCATGTTAACAATTCCGTGAATAACATGAGTCACCTTGATAAAATCAAGCTCATGCTCAGAAGACACAAAGTCAACATCAACGAAAAATCTAAATTTGTGCGTCTTTTTTTCAACGACACAGAGTTTGTGCCCGTGAATCAAGTCTTGCACATACGCCTCAAGGAACCCATCAGATTCCCTGAGAACGCCACCATCAAGCAATAAATGTGTTGCTGACCCCCCGTCCCGTGTTACCCATTTTGATATTTCTTTCATTGGTATATATATTCATCAATTCTTTATGGTAAATTTAATTTTACTATTCGAATACAATGCATTATGAAATTCCATATTGTTTAGTACACATTCCTGAATCATTGACCATATATTTTTTCTATGTTTTATTCCGTTTATCGTATCAAACTCTATGAAATCATTTTCATCATATTGTTTCTGGAACCTGATTCGACTCGTATCCATAAGTTCTTTATTTGCCGTAAACTGGTTAATCATCTTTTCTTGATCTGTTAATGACATGGGGAAATCAAGAACGTATACATGATACACATTAAGTACATCATCGTATGCATCCTTGACTGAAAATTTATAGTACGAATAACTTCCGTGCTTAATATTCACAACCCCTCGAGTCTCCTCCTCGAGCTCTCTGAGTGCACATCTCAAAGGGTTGTACACCTCCCTTTTTCGACAACCGCCCGTAACAAACGTCCACTCTTTAAATCTCTTGTCGTGGACAATAAGAAAATGTGGTTCGCCTTGTATAAAGTATACGGGTATTGCGATCGCTTTATGTCTCTCCATTGGTTCATACTATCTTTAGCTTGCATATAAAATTCCCCCCATTCCATTCTGGATGCGCAGGATGTTATAGTTCACAGCATAGAAATACTGTGACAGAGGAGACTGCATCATCTGCGTAAAAGATGCGTTGGGTGGCATGACAAGTCTGAACGTGTCTATCCGACTGAAATTGAGACTTCCTGTTGGCTGGAGCTTAGACGTGTCGAGACAGAACGGAACAATCACAACGTTTGAGGTGGTGTTTGTGGAACCGCATGTTTCTATGACATTGAATGTCGTGACGCCAGTTGGGTTACCCGGTATAAGTCCAGTTGTCGCTACTGTGCCGTTACGTGAAACCTGGAATGAATAAGACGTTACATTACTTACATAGTACGTTGTTCCTGCAGTGAGACCAGCTGGTATGGACGAACCCGAAAACGTTACCGGTTGGTTTACGGAAAGACCTGCAGTGCTCGGAGCGTACAGAGTTGTTGGGTCATATGTGACTGTCCCGGTTACGCCAAACGGAGGAACTGTACCTGTCGTCGTTCCAGATGGTGAACCAGTTATAACAATTGGGGCACCGCCAACGGTTGTTGAAATTTCAAATGTTGTCGTACTGAGAATAGAATATATGTAATATACCTCTGAAGGGGTTATATTATTAGGTAATACCCCCCCGGTAAATATAATTGGTGCTCCTACGTATATTCCAGGTATATTTCCAGAAGGCACGGTTACAACCGGCGACCCAGCAGCAAATGTACATGTAGCTGTCATTCCGGCGTATCCGCTACCTGTACCAATAGTCAGAGTTGACAGAGATGATGCATTAAAGGTTTGATCAATCTGGAACAGATTACCAGATGAAATAGGTATCACGCTATTCACCTGGTATATGTTACTAGCCGTGAGACCAGTTGGAACTGTGCCAGTAAATGAAATTGGCATACCCAATATGACGTTGGATGTAGTGAACAGTGTCTGATTCGTCACACCTGAGAGGATTGTAGCGGGCGGTGTAACCGAGCATCCGTTAGGGTAGTACCCATTCGGTGTAAGATAATACTGGTTCACATCCTGCCAATGATACAGAGCACGAGAGTCACCAATATCGTTTCCGTTAATCTGAACCTTGAATTTAAGTGCCGATGTAAGTGTTGGAGTTGTCTTGTACGCGGCGGTATAATTCACTGACTCGAATGCGACACACTTTACGGGCTGAGAAAGAGCAAACTCGTACATTGCGGTATTTGACGTGTAACTGCGAGTCACCTGCGTAATCAGCATATCGTGTGACTTCTTGGCAAAGTACTCGCGCTCATCATTATCAAGGTACATAAATCTGGTCCAGCACATGATATCGTAATTAGAACCATTCTGATCAGTTGGAATTGCTGAGCCCCATGTGATGCGGAGTTCAACATCATGGTACTGTAGCGCCACCAATGGGATTGCAGATTGCCAATCCTTACAAAAGAAGAACTTCAGGGGGAAGAATCCCTTTGAGGCTGCGTTATCCGGGAGGTAACGAGTGGAATATGTCTGGGCACCAATAACTGGTTCTATGTTGGATATGTAAGGGAAATCCTGTGTATCGATAATCTGACCTCCGATCAGAAGTTCCACCTTGTTGATAATCTTGGACCAATCTACAGTCGGGTCGGGTGCTCCTAGTATCTTGTTGTGTGCGGTAAAGTACACGTGGCTCAGAAGGTCGCCCTTCTTCTCGAACCGAACAAGGGAAACTGCGCCTGCGCTAATTGAGCCCTGGACAAGTTGGCTCTCTACAGAGGACGCGAAATGAGTGTACCGTTTGTATGATGAGCGGAAAAATGACACCTCAGGGTTTCCTGATAGGTATGCATCCTGAACACCAACGGCTACAAGCTGAGTGATACCACCAGACATCTTAGTTTATGGAAATTTTTTTTTCTTGGTATAAAACAAAAATGGCTGGCTCTGTAAACACTGGAACTCAGGACCGTGAGGGTCGTACCATCTTCAAGGGTCGCAAGGGTGGCTATTTCACCCGCCGGGGTACTACCAAGGTGTACCGTAAGACCCTGGGCTCTCAGCCCACTGCGACTGGTATCATGAATGCTCTAGGTCGTGAGATCATGGAGGGTCCACGTGGTGGCAAGTACGTGCTGGTTGATGGTAAGAGACGTAAGCCAGCAGTGCGCGGCCACAAGAGCCCGTCCCTTGGTCTTGGTAAGCTATTCTCCACCCGCCGTGTTCGCAAGAATGCGGGCACCAAGAAGGGTCCTCGCGCCCTCCGTGCCCTGCCATTCTATGGCGCTGGAATGAACTAATTGACGTGTCAATTGACCTGTCAATTGACCTGTCAATTTATTGACAACGCGTACGCGTTTTTCTTCAGGACGTCTTTTGCCATTGACAAATTATCAGCCCATGGGTTAGGCTGAGACTTGACTTCATTAAATTTATAAAATTCATTATTTGAATACTGCTGGAATCGAGTTCCATTTGCAGGACCAGGTTCGTTTGTTTCATACTCCCGACGAAGGTTTGTCACCAGACCACCCGCGTCAAGAGGATCCGCACGAACATTCATTTTTTGGCCATTTGCTGCACGATCAGGCTTGCTTCTATTGTCCGTGAACCGCGGAAGTTGTTTAAACGTACTATCCTGTGAAAGATCAGCGTAAGGCTGCTTCACAAAGTACGACGATTGGCCGTATTGAACGTCATCCTGATCTTGTCTGTATCCAGTTTCAGAGCGAACTGTCTGTCGTTCAGTCTTGGTGTATCGTTCAGGACGACTCTCCTCAGCTCGAAGAGCACCCCCCTGCCCTTGGCCGCTATTCTGAACCGGGTCCCGGTGGTACACCTTATCAGGGTAATGAGTCAAATTTCCTGTCATTGTAGCCCCATTCTTCACAACTGCATTTGGAGGTCCGCCAGTATTTCCCTGTAATTGGATGAGACGTTCGTCATTTGGATTGTTGGGAAGAACGCGAAAGTACTGTTGGAACCCACCGGCGGATGGAACATCTGCACCAACACCCAAACCAGGGCCTATCTGCAGTCTGCTCACTGGAGCTAGATTATTCATCTTGTTTGATACATTTTCCCTATTTGATGTGTTATATACAGGCTGCCCAAATGGTAATTGAACTTGATTTGAAACTTGAAGACTCGGTATTTCCTGTTTTGGTGGAAGAATCGTGCTACCTATACGTCTACCGATATCGGGCGTTATATTACGAGTTTCCAGAGAATCGCTCACGTGATCATGAGGGTCTCTGTTAGTAGGACACGTTGTCCCTCCCAAAATTGACGTTTTCTTCTCAATTGCAGGGGAATCGTTGTCCTGTCCAAAGTTTCTACCAGCGATAACAAGTCCTAGTACAGCGGCAATGGATAAAGCATCCATTTACTTAATGAACGGATTTTTTTCCATTCATGTATCTCATCTGGAATCGCGTGTTGTGATCATCTGCATACGTGCTCACGGGATCCCACGACATGATTGGAAAATCGGCGGTTATGTACAAATTTGGGAAATCGTACGCCTGGTCTGAATATTGCTTCTTAAAGTCAAATGTTGACTGAGGTCTAAGCGTGTCCTCTATGGTTACCATCTGTTCGGGGTTCATTTATTTGTGACCAATATTTTTAGAGTGCTCTATGCTGTGTCTCTTCTACCCCCCGTCCCCATCGCGACTCTGTGTCACAGTACCGAGGGTCGTCCCGGCAACGGGGCACGCGCATACCCCCGTATGCTGAATCTATAAAATCAGATGATTCAAGTGTAGGTGCTGTGTAAAAATTATGCTCGGAAAACCACCGTCCTTCCATATATGGGTGGATCTTGTCCCACTGTTCTTTAATTGTTTGTCTGTCAGGTGGGCCTACTGAACTTCCTAAACCATTGTTCATTATATTATCCTTTGCTGAACCTTGTTTGTAAGCTATAACTGGATCTGAAATCATACCGTTCTTGTACATGTAATAAAGTGCACCAAGTGATAGGGCACCGACGAGGAGGATTCTAACATCACGACGAATTATGTACAAGATACATGAGAGATACAAAATGAAACGTGTCGTGGCCATGACGCGCTCCTTTGCAGTTTGTTTAGGTGACGGCCAGAACTGTAATATACGATCTGATCGAAAAACTTCGTTCATTTACTTTTGCTGAGAAATTGTATTCATCAGATTGAGTAGAGAAAGTGGTGAGTCTTCCATCTGACCTGCACACTTCTGTGCGAGTTCCTCAATCATTGAAAGCGTATCACTTGGAAAGCTCTTAATTGTTGTACCGAGAATAACAAGCGTATGAAGATACTGCCAAATCGCCCCCTTGGTCTGATCTGAAGCCTGTGACCAAATTGTATTCAGATCAATTTCTGAAATGGTTGGAATGTTTGATGTATCCTCGGTAATAAAAGTCTCATCGCGAGCCATGATCTTCTTCGTATACGGCGTGATTGCATCCATAAAGTTATCAAGAACCTTACGGGGGGTTGTATTCTTGAGCAACTCAAATGAAGCCTGAAACTTGACAACAGACTTGTTTTCTGGAAATGTCATATTCAGTTCATTCAGAAATTGCTCCATCATATCATTAAAAGCATTTACAGTGGTGATGGCCATTTATTTTTATGTTTATATTATCTTTAAATTAAAGACACTTTACGCACATACTCTAGGATGTACCATATATTCATCAAAGAACCATATCAGCATACGTTCCTGAAAAATATCACGGGAAAGACAAATTCAAATACATTTACAATTCACGTTGAACAAGATCGAACAAATTATCTATGTCCTTCTACTGGAAAATACATGTACGACGATTTTGAGATTACATTTTCAGAAGAGGGAAAACCCATCAGCACGGGCGGAGGAGTGCCCGGATACTACACAAGGATAACAGTGAGTCACAATAATCTCGAAAAATTACAAAAGTTTGTCGGTGACAAATGCACCGACTCGGATGAGGATATTCGAGAATCACACATTCAAGTATACACGGGTATTTCCAGGGGATATTTCAAGTTGCACGGACAAGTGCCATGTCAACGATTTGATAGAATTTATACTCCACGAAAAACAAAAGATGTCATCATTTCACATCTAGACACATTTTACTCTTCAAAGGCAAGATACCTTGAATTCGGTAGAATGTACAAGACGTCATTCCTTTTGACAGGCCCACCTGGTTCCGGAAAGACAAGCATAGTGAAATCCCTCGCCCTAAAGTACAAAAAACCCGTGTACATGATATCATTCTCGAAACAATTGACAGATGAAGCATTCATAGAACTCATATCTGATATTAAAAATGACTCGATCGTTCTTATTGAAGATATAGATGCCTTTTTTGTCGACCGTGAAGCATTGGGTATAAATATAAGTTTCAGTGCATTTATTAATTTTCTGGATGGTGTAAATGGAACTGCACACGGAACGGTAACTTTCCTCACTGCAAATAATCCTGATAGACTTGACCCTGCTCTCATTAGACCAGGGCGGGTAGATAGAATAATTCAATTTGATACTCCCAAGAAGAATGAAATGAAGAATGCATACAAAGATCTTACAGGACTTGATACATTTGAAGAATTTTATGAAAAAATGCCAAAGGATATTTCAATGGCTGGACTTATAGAATACCTTTTCAGGAATTATAAAAATCCACTGGAATCTATCGATGACTTTTGTTCACAAGTTGAAATAAAAAATAATATGTTTGCATGATATTAAATGATGTCGATGGCGCCAGTATCATCGTCTCCTTCTCCTTCTCCAGACATGATGGCACCTGTTCAGCCTTCTCCAGTCATGATGCCTCCTTCGCAGGCACATGTTCAGCCTTCTCCAGTCATGATGCCTCCTTCGCAGGCACATGTTCAGACTTCTCCAGTCATGATGAACCGTAGATCATATGCACCGGCAATAATGCACCCCCCTTCTCCCCCAGTTCCATCCATGGTGCAGACTCCGTCTCCCCCAGTTCCATCCATGGTGCCATCTTCCATGGACACGTCAAATGAAATAGAAGGAATGAATATAAGTCATAAATTTCAATATTTTTCCTGTCTATAGGAAATGACAAAATTACTTATACAGACAAAGGGTACGTGCTGGTTTTATTCTAATTTAAATGCGTTACTTCTTAGTAAATATGGGAGGCGTGTTATTTTCAAGTATATGATTGAATTTTATAATACACTTTCTGATCAAAAGAAAGCTGAATTTATAGGAGGTGGTGGTTTTAAATGTGTACGCGATCCAGCTGTACGTAAATTTTATTTTTACAAGTTTGCATATGATTTCTGGTTTTACCAGGTACAGCACGCAAAAGGTCTCAGCCCAAATCTTCATGAAAATATAGCAAATTTCAAAGAACATCCCGAATTCTTTAAAACAGGTGCATACCCAGCAGAACAACGTGAAAACATTCTGTACGGTCTTGACATACCGTTTCAATCGTTTCTCGGAAGTAAAGTCACTAACTCGTATATAATATCTAAAAGAAACGCTCTTAATCCACGGGGATATATGAATCAACGATATGCCAGTAAAGAAATGGGTGATTATAAACTTGATAATTGCGTCATGATAATTGCTGGTCATAACGGTACACGCATGCTTTCACACGCACTTGCTGGAATTGTAACGCCCGATGACAAGTACATAGTTGTAGATTCTAACGGCGGTAAATCATTCGAGGAGGATTGGACTACAGAAGAAGGATTAGAAAGAATACTTTCGCATTATAGACCACATTTTTATAATGAGATTCACTATTCTACAATAATGTACGTGAACCCTTCAAAATTACCCCACTTTAACAAATATGAATTTACTCGCGAGAAAGAAACGAATAAAAAAGGTCGCGAAATTCACACGGGTGCCAAAGGAGGTCGATTCGTCCTGGAAGGTAATCGAAAGATATATATAAAGACTGTTCCGCAAAAAAACGCGAGCCACGCGAGTCCACTGGTAATAGTCAACTCAAAGGGTAGAAAAATCCACACGGGTGCCAAAGGAGGTCGATTCGTCCTGGAAGGTAATCGAAAGATATATATAAAGACTGTTCCGCGAAAAAACGCGAGCCACGCGAGTCCACTGGTAATAGTCAACTCAAAGGGTAGAAAAATCCACACCGGTGCCAAAGGTGGTCGGTTCGTCATGGAAGGTAATCGAAAGATATACATTAAGAAAAAATAAGTTATGTAAACAGTGATTTTAAAAAATAGTGTGAATAGGTATAAAAATGTCGCAGACTCCTTCCAAGCCCTCTAACCCTCCTCCGCCGCCGCAGTTCTCTCGCCCCGAGCGGGGTATGTGTGGCGTTCGCGGATACCGCCAGTGTATCTGCGGTGTGTGCGGATGCTTTGACGGCCACTGCATGGTTTCTATGAGTGACGGAACCAAGAAGCTCATCAAGGATGTCCGCATGGGTGACATTGTCTTTGGTGGGTTTGAGGTGATGTGCGTTGTCGAGTACAAGGTGACTAAGGATACGCACGACCTTGTCAAGCTTGGGAATTTGTGCATCACCCCGTGGCACCCCATCAAGGTGGACAAGGACTGGGTTTACCCGACCGATCTGGGTGGGTTCAAGTATACGAGTTCAGAGCCAGTGTACAATCTGGTTCTGAACTGTGGTCACACTGTGGATATTGATGGATACACGTGCTGTACCCTCGCGCACAAGATGAAGGGTCCTGTCATCGAGCACCCGTACTGGGGTACGAACAGTGTTGTGAATGATCTCATGTGCTGTGACGGCTGGATGGATGGCTTTGTGTCACGTACTGATCAGAAGTTTGAGCGCGACGACAATGGCGAGGTGGTTAGAATGGTTCTTTAGAGATGGTTTCGTATTTTCCGTTACCGGAATAGACTATGAAATAGACTAGAACAGCGACAAAAAGGGCGGGTTTGGTGTATGCTGAGTTGGAAACTTCTTTAGTGCCTTTTGTAAAGTACACGACGAACATTGTAATGATGGCAGCAAATGTTGCTGCACTGAGAGGATTCTTCATGTATGTATCAAGCATCTTGTTCTATCATGGTATTTTTTTCTTCGGGTGCATCCGGAAAGAGATCTGGTTTTTGTGGAATGTCTCTTGTTTCATCCTCCTCCTCCTCCTGATCTGGAACAGTCGCGGGTCCCGGCTCGGCGACGGCTGGTTCGGGCCCCGGCTCGGGCCCAGGTTCGGGTGCCGGCTCGGGTGCAGATACGGGTAATGGAGCTGGCGTTTCTGGTTCGAATGCCATTGAATCTCCGACTGCCGGGATTCGGCTATCAAGTATGGCCTTTATCGGTATGAGTTTCTTGATTGATTTTATAAGATTTTTATAAATCCGTTCATCTAGATTTTTTGAGCGTTCTGGTTCGCTCGTTGTCATGACGTATGGATTTTCATAGAGATCATGAGCACATCGAACAAAGCATGTCTGTATGAATGTTTCATCTGATGGAAGTTTAATATTTAGTTTTCCACCCGATGAATTGGTTCGTAAGTTTGCGGCGAGTTTGTTAATGTACGCGACAAATAACCCAATCATAAGATCCTTGAACCACGAACACCTGCTCACAATTTCTGCCATTTTTTCTTTAATTTGAGCATGTGTCCAATTTGGAACTTTTTTAAGCACCATCTGAAACTTTATAAGTTTACTGTTTGTTGCACTTTGGGAAGCATCAAGAAACTTGTCAGGGTTTTCATACACATCGAGTAAAAAATCTTTAATTACAGGGATCATGTGCTCAGATACTTCCTCTGTAAGTAACTCGATGGTTTCCATTTACTTGTTCTTTTCAAATTTTTTACGTAGAGTATCCGCAGCCTTTTTTAAATTTGCGAGGCTTGGTAAATCGTCTTCTGGCTGTTGGGTCTGTGACGGCTCTGGTTTTTCCACACCGCCCCACGCGGCGTGAATAGTTCCGCGTGAGTTAAGTACACTTGTCCTATAACCGAGCAGAGTCAACTGACGTTGTATGTACACGGAAACTTGGTAGACATCGTATGATGGTACACCAAAGTAAAATTCAGGAACTTGAAGAATAACATCTTTCTTTCCGAATGAATTGTACGTTTCAATCTTTTTACAAAACTGCGTCAGGATTTTCTTGTACATATCTCTCTTCATCTCCTTTTTTATACTCTCCTTCTCTTTGAATGTGTGAGCGTGTATCATCCTTACTGTATCGATACTCTATAATTTTCCCAAATCTTACTCATGTCCACTGTTGGCTTATCAACTGTAATGCCTGAAAAATCCATTTGCTTTGTATAGCCTGAAAAAGGGTTTTGATAATTTGAAGGTACACTTTGCGTTACTGATGTGAGAGATTTGCCATCTGTTTCAACATCATATTGAACCCCTGAGAAGTCCTTTGTATTCAGAAACATAAACCGACCTGAAAAACTTCCATTTCCATTATCGTTAAAGTACACTGTATCTATAGGATATATACCTGCATCACGTTCATGGAGCATATTGAGTGCATTTTGAAGAGCTTCAACTTGGAACATTTCCTTTTTGGGGGGGTCACTTGTGAGGCGCTTGTCCTTGGTCAAGTACAAAAGAACTCCTAGAGCGACTACACATGCGATCAATTCTCTCATTTAAAATAGAAAATCAAAATAAATGTCAGCTGTCCTAATTTACAGCAGTCAGAAATGCAAATTTTGTGCTGAAGTTATTGATTTCATTAAAAGCAACCCAGTCATTATTCCGTTACTCAAGACTCATGATATTATGACTCAAGGCGTACCTAGGGGCATTGACAGAGTGCCAACCATCATAACATCAAGTGGTGAAAAACATGTTGATGTAGAGGTGTTAAGATGGCTCGAAAATATGATCCCTACGACGTTCGAAGGATGCGGAAACTGTAAACTCGCTTCATCATTCGATGAGCCGTATGACGGGGTTGGTGATGGGTTCCCCCTTGATGCATACGGCATAAGTCTCGCGCCTCAAATGACCCGAGAGCTTCAGGATCGCATAGAACGTCCACTTAATGATGCGTATGCGGATATTAAAAAGAAGGTTGGTGTGTAAAAATAGATATGGTCGTTCAACTAAAGACCATTCAGGCTGTTGCCATAAAATCTCTCGTTGAGATTCTCAAGGATATAATCAATGATGTGAATGTGTATTTTGACAAGACTGGCATGAAGATAGTTGCTCTTGACGTTGCTAGAGTGACACTTATTCATGTCATACTACACGCAGAAAACTTTGAAGAATATTCATGTCCAGAAGATGTTACTGTTGGTATGAACATGTCAAATATATTCAAGCTTCTCAAATCAATATCGAACAATGATATTATATCAATTACAAATACCGACGAAGATCTGATTATCCACGTGACAAATTCAACAAAGAAGAGTTCCAGTACGTTCAAGGTGAAGCTTTTGGATCTCAACGATGATCTTTTGGAGATACCGGATGAAAAGGAGCACGGATCTACAAAAGTGTATACATCAATTAGTTCGGTTGAATTCCAAAAAATTGTGAGGGATATGGTGAATATAGGATCTGACATGAAAATTGAGCGAACGAAGAATATGCTCACATTTGCATCGTCAGGTGATTTTGCAACAAAGGAAACTCAGCTCGAGCAAAATGATGATATAAAAGGGACTTCATCGGGTGTTTTTAGTCTCAAATATATTTCACTCTTCACAAAGGCGACAATATTATGTCCGCTTGTTCAGATAATCCAAGACGAGACAAAGGACGAACCTATAGTGTTCAAGTACAGTGTCGCAAATCTAGGAACTATGTGCTTTTATCTAGCTCCTCACGTTTAAAAAGATGCATTGTATACAAGTAATGAGCGGTCACCACGTATTGGGTATGCTGTCAGGTGTGAAGATCCTCACTACAGATGAACTCGTTCCTAAGATGGAGAAGATTGTGTCTATACTCGGCCTCACGGAAGTAGGCAGGTGTTTTTATCAATTTGAGCCATATGGCGCAACAGGCGTGATTCTTCTTTCAGAGAGTCACTTTTCTGTGCACACATACCCAGAACATGACAGTATCCAGTTGGATCTTTACTGTTGCTCCGATTCGTTTGATACGAATAAAGCAACTGATGTGATTATGAATATTTTTGATGCGGATTTGTTTCAATGGGATTATGTCAAAAGGATTTAGAGCGCCTTAAAATACATCTCTGCGTTCATTCGTTTCAGGGGGTTTCTATTAGGATGTAAGAGGACCATCATCTTTTTACGGTATTTTGGGTCCATTGGGCTTGGAAACATGGACAGAGGGATTCCTAATTTCTTACTTATATTCTTTTGTAATACTGTACGAGGAGGTGAAGAAAAAAATGCATTCCTTCTCTTTGTTTTTGGTTTGAGTTTCTGCCTGAGTATAGAAAGTACGTTGTTCATTTAATATATTATTTTATTTTAAATGAAGAGAGTAGCTAATTACGCACGACACACCAGAAACAGGGCAATTGCGTACGCCCTTCAACCAACAAATAGAAACGACCCTAGAACTCGTATACTTAAAGAAGGTCTTTTACGCGCGTATATGAATTCAAATAAGAAAAAACTTATAAAAACAATAGTGAATTACACCACAGCAAATTCAAAAAATGAAGTAACGGTTGATATACGAAATGCCGTACATGCATATGTGAATAAAACAGGAAATTATAAAAATGGTAAACGAGTTGGTCTAAAAGTTGCAGATGCTCTCATGAAGTATATAAATAAATCAAACCACAGCAAGAACACACCATTTAGAAAAGGAATGACAAATGGAGCTATTCAATCAGTCATATATTATTTACCAGGTGTTGTGGTTAGGGGAACGTTAAAGAAAATACGCGGTAATACTAAAAGTAATGCAAATAGCGGCACCGCCCCTCGTAGTGCCCCGGAGGCGAGGAACACCGCAATCCAAGCGGTACACAATTCACAAACAAGATCAAATATTCACAATGGATACAAGAATACTTTCATTTAAAAAGCAGACAGATGCCGAAACGTTCAGTAGACTTATCGAGGGACATTACAATCTGACAAAACAATGGCCCATGATAAATTATCATGAGATTTGGCACTATAAGAATGATATACACACCCTGAAACATTTACACGTGCCAGAATGGAACATTGAACATTTAAAAATGTACTGTAACATGTACATTTTTGATATGTTGGAGATTGATTCGATAGAGGATGGGTTTCGCTTGAGGGGTAATCTCATTCGGTGGGATATTCCACTCGAATACCAAATTGAGTACCTAGAGAGACTTGCACTAATCTAGAATACACGCAGTCTTTTCAAAAACCGCCTTTGTATACTTCATAGACAATGCAAAAATAATCTGAATCATTTCAAAATCGGGTGTTTTCGCCTTGAGTGGATTATCTCGAAAAATCTTCACCTTGTCATTCACATTTGCGCATATGAGCTTCTTGAGCCATGTGACATGCTTCTCGTTAGACGGATCAAACTCTTGAAGCATTTGGTAAATGTAACGATCAATTCTTTAAGGACCCATACACACTGAACAATATCCTTCATTCTTCTGCTTGTTCTGAGTACGCAAAAGGACAATAAGAGCCAAAATGGCAACGACAATCCAAATCTGCTGCTTCATATTTAGTACTATGTGATATTTTATTCCTCATCAAAATCTTCATCCTCCTCTTCATCCTCTTCCTCCTCCAAATCTTCATCTTCATCGTCCTCCTCCTCCTCCTCTTCAAGCTCAAAATCTTCGTCTTCATCATCCGAATCATACTTGATAAACTCGCCAATTGCAATCTCCTTAAAACCAAAGTACAGCTCACTATCAGTCTCCGTGTACTCGGTTACAGACTCATCTGTAATGACGTATGTTTCATCTTCGTATGAATAAATACGCCTGTTTCGCTGATCTCGTTTTGCCGTAGGCGAAAGATACTTTATGGTAAACTCTTCACCATTCTTCGAAACAATCTTGGCCGGTAGCGACTTTGTACCCTGGTTTTCAACCTCTGTAAGTACTTTGATAAGACTCATTTGTTTTTGTTATTCTAAATTCTTTAAGAGAATTTCCACCTATTCCCACACCCCTTGCACGTGACGAATGTCGTCATCGGCTCATCTGCGCTACGCGTCTGCATCTGGTGGTACTCCGTCTTCTTGCTCTTGCACTTCTTGCACATAAACACCCCCTCGTACTCGTCATCCTTCGACTTGATCTGCTCCAGCTGCAACTCCCTCTCCTTGTGCTCCTTAAGCGCCTTTGCATAAGGCCCCTCTGGCCATAAGAGATCAGCAGACATCCCAACGAGATCCTTGCACTTCACCTCTTTTGAGACGAGTCGCGCCTTGAGCGAACCCTCCACCAGCGCGCGCTTCATCTCCATAAACTTGTGCGCGTACATCCACCGAAACCCCTTCTCGTCACTGGGGCGAGTCGCGTAAAGGCGAACCGTCCTGTTGTACACCGCCTTTTCCACATTTTTTGCGAGCACCTCCTCGCCCAGAATGGAGAGGAACTTGGTCGTCGCAATCTGCCTCGCCTGCATTTTTAATAGCTTATTTCTTTCTGCTGATGGACCCTGTTCACAAATCTAAAATAAGTTGGTCTAGTCCCGTATAGTACAAAGAAAGATCCTTATAAAATCGGCGATCCTTTTCGCCGTGAAGATGAATCCACGCGAGATTTGATTTCGAATATCTTGAATCCGCTTGACGAGGAGTTGGTTTCCTCGGAGTCACCTTTTTCTTTTTCGCGGTTTCCGTTTGTGGTGGTGTGTAACTAAGTGCTTGCATCACCGTATCGGCAAGATCATCCTTTTTCTTTTGCGCAAGGAACCATTCAAGCCTATCAGGATTATGCTCCTTCAAAAATTCGGTGCATCTGTCAACAGACGCCTTTTTTCTCTTGAGGTACATGGCCCTCCCGGGCCCAACAACATCAGGAATCTTATGACGCGCATCATAAACGATGACGGTCTTTCCGTGAACCAGGAAATACGTGTGCAAAAAATGCTCAACGGACTTCATAGTCTTGTTCTTGTCTGGTTGCTTTTCTATGAGAACGTGTTGAGATTGCAGTACCCATTCGCGGTCGCGAAGATGTTTCAGTAAACTTTGGAAAATACCACCATCCTGGAGAGGAGGTATTCCGCTCGCATCCCAATGTAGAATAGTCTTGCCATCCATGAGACACATTCCTAGGTTACGAATCCCAACATCAATACTTAAAAGCATATTAGTATACTTAAAAAGAACATCTTTAGATGGTTGAGAAATCAGTGTGTTGGTGGTGTTGTCACTCGTTTGACTGGGAATCTCTTCATTTTCCATTTGAATTCAGGTCTAATGTATTTCGCACGACGGGTCATTTTTGTTCATGGGGGTGTATGAAAGCGTACGGAATTCAAAGAAATGATCCGAGATTCTTTGATCTTATAACGCTCATGAGAAAGAGAATTGAAGGAAAAATTACACCGACAAAGACTGCGCCAAGTAGATATTCTCTTAAACTGTTCGGTGGACCATTGTCAATTGAAGAATTTAGAAGTGGAATACCCGTTAGAATGTTTATACCGGGTGAAGTATATCAAGAACCATTAGTTGAAACAACGCGCGAAACGCAGACGACTGGAATGCTTCAACTAAAAAGAGAGAAACCATTAAAAAGAGACGGTGCTTCAAATAAACTAGAGGCGTCATTAGGTATAATAAGAAAGAAATGTTTGGATGGTGCTGCAAAACAGTGAGAACAAAAAACGAATGGAAATTTTCAAATGGAACGGTGGTTCTTGCAGATTCATTTGAGGATGCGGTTCGAAAAATGAACAAACCCGGAAACAATTGGGCTGCGTCGGAGACGAATGACCGCATATGGGATGTACAGGTTGGTGACGTTATTCATACGGACATTCCAGCGAGAACGGTTACAATGGCTGTTTCGCGAGCCTTGTGGAAAACTCACCTTGATTCACAAATTAAAAGGGTGACGACCTTTTCATGTAAACATGTTCATGCGTCTAAAGAGGTATGATGTCAAAGGTGATGTATCGAGTCACAAATCGCTTTCGCTCAGTTTTATCAAAGCGAATCTACACACGAGAGTCTGGAATTGGGACGCCATTTCTCAAAATCCAAATTTTAGTTGGCACTGGGTACGTGAATTTCCTAATGAAGCGTGGAATTGGTCAATTCTTTCCAAGAATCCGAATTTAATTTGGAAATGGGTTGATGAATTTCCTGAAAAGGAATGGGATTGGAATCTTCTTTCAAAAAAGGTGAAACATGTGAGCACTGTGAATGCGTACAAGGACAAACCATGGAATTGGGTCACATTGACTTTGAGCGAGGATATACCCGTTGAGGATATTTTACGATACCCAGAATTTCCATGGGAGGTTAATTGTCTATTTTTCACGAGATTGACTGATTTTGAAATTCCATTCCTGCGACATTACAAAGATTCATATGATGCTATAGCGTGGAAGGATCATACCAATCATGCTTCATGGGAGGTTATACGGAAAAATATGGATCTTCCGTGGGTTTTTAGCGACGTGTCTCCTAGCGATTTTACACGAGAGGATATTCCTATTTTGATACATTATAGAGATGTATGGGACTGGAAGATTCTCTCTCGGTGTGTACCATTTTATATCATACACGAAACACAAGATCTGCCTTGGGATCATGAAGAGATTTCAAAGAACGATACGGTTGATCTTTTCAACATTCGTAAATGCAAATGGGTAAAATGGAATCTAGCTCATGTGTCATTTGATGCCGAAATTCACTTGTGGAACGCGGCTCAGACTATCAAACGGTACTGGAAACGGTGTGCAACAAATCCAGAGTACAAGATATGTAAAAAACTCGTGATGCGAGAGATTGAAAGCATATTACTGTATGAACGTGACGTACGCGAGAGTAACAACTGCAAAGAGGTAGATGACACCGGAGAGGAGTGAAGTCCGGTTCGGGTCATTCTGTTTTGATGCAGAATTTATAAAACACATAATTGTATATGCGAGAAGAAACAAGCATGTGAGCCCTGAAACACCGCGTAGAATATTCTCCTTCATTTTTATGTGTATCAATATAAAAAATGGAGATGAGTCTTTCTCAGAAACTTGATATTGCATCAAATGAAATTTTACATAATGAAGCGTATGAATGTGCAAAGCGTGTTATGGTTCAGATGAAGCGGGATTTGGATTCTGTAGAACCTCATGACCCTAGAGCATTTTTACATATGGTTATGGACTACATCGATTTAGATTCAGTTGTTGTTATTAGTGTACCTACTGAAGGGGGACGAAGACGACGAGGTTTTTGGAACTGTACCAAGAGCCAGGAAGAGTAGAGCCATACCTATAACAATCATAAAGAGAGACTTTATCCACTGAGTAGACTGATACGTCTTTGTACCCTTACCCTTGGTATTAATTATGTTGGAAATTGCTTCTACAACTAAAAAGAGAGTTGCTATTCCAAATATTCCTCTGTACACTGTTGACGGTTCAAACATTTATAATTAAAAAATATTTGTTTTTAAAGAAAAGAGTGATGGATTTTTTGGTCCTTTATCCAAGAGGCAAAAACCTTTTTATAGAAATTGTGTGCGATTCATATATAAAATATCAACCTCGGACTGAATCTGAATTGGATCAAAAAGCCACCGAACTTATACCGGTTATACAGGAACTCAAAGAATATTGTATAAAAAACTCACTCGCACAGATTGTCATAATTAATTTTGAAAAGGCCATCTACTTTGAGAAGATTAATTTTATTCTCACTGCGAAATTAGTCAAGAAATTATCTGAAACATTTCCGGATACACCTTTAAAACGAATTGAGTTTCATCACGTTTCTCCAGTCATAAAGACTATATATGATACTGTAAAAGGTATCCTACCCAAAAATATAAAAGATGTCATCATTATAAGCGATGGGGGGATATTCGGAAACGGAAATGGGGCTTCTTAAATCGTGGAAAGAAAAAGCAGGTGGATGGAGATGGCTTCATTACCACTCCATGCATCATTATAAAAAGGTAAATGCACGATACACATATTCAAGTATATTTTTGAGTACACTCGCAGGGGCTGGAGGATTTTCAACCGCGGGCGGAACGTCAACACACGACAATACAATTATGGGCCGCGTTCAATTTTATATGGGATACGTAATCGGTGGCACGAATGTCATAATAGGACTCATTAACAGTTTCATGCGTTTCGGAAAAGCTGCCGAAAAGACAGAATTACATGCAAGCGCAGCTATGCAATACGCCATGCTCTACAGAATGATTGAAACTGAGCTCAGCCTCACTGATGATCACAGGCAAGATAACCTCATTCAAACCGTGCGCCAAGAAATGGACCGCCTCCTTTCACAATCGCCATCCGTGCCGCAAAAAATTGTGGATTCCTTTAATAGACTATTTCCTGACGCGGAAAATAAACCAGATGTTTGCAATGGTCTCGGTGGCGAAAAGCCAACCTCACTTCCAAGCGAAATTTTAAACCGTATGATGGGAACTCCGAGCGGAACACCAAAAGCGAGAAAGGAGTTGGTACTTGATGAAGGCAAAATATATTCTCTCGTTACAGTATAAAATGCCAATTTTGAAAACGAACAAATATAGATTAGCCGAAAAGAAATACTTAAACCATCTTACAAAAATGTACAATGACGTTAAAAACAGTAAATATATGACACAAAAAGAAAAGACACACAAACTAAATATTTTAAAAACACTATATACAGAAATAATCAGACAACACAATTCAAAGTATATGCCAAATAATAATTTACTAATTAATTACTAATCACATAGACAACCTGTGTCTGCTGGAATCCGTTAAATGTAGAGGCTGCTGCAGTCGTATACGCTCCAAAAGTTTCGATGTAGCACCATTCGCCAATGGCCAATTCGGGCAACATGACGTTATCCGAAATCTTATCTATCGAATCACACGTTGGTCCAAATATAATAGACTTGTACCTCGGCCCGTTCCGCTCATTAAATGGGCACACTTCAGGTACCGCATGATCAAAATAGATACAATTGAACGAACCATATACACCATCATTTAGGTAGTATACGAAATCGTTCTCGCTCGTTTTCTTCTTCCCGATGACGTTTACAACTAGCGTGTGCGAATTATTCACCATGAACCTACCAGGTTCCGCCATCCATTTTATTCCCGAGTACTCTGACGTGTACTGATTTACGATAGCAGAAATTGATTCGAATGTTGAATCCTCAAACCCACCCCCGATATCGATAATGTTGGCAGAAAATCCCATATCGGTACACTTGTCAATGACCACCTTTGCGTTTTCAATCGCCTCGGAATATTTTGAAGGGTCTGTACACCCAGATCCGACGTGAAACGATACACCGATTATCTTAAGCGAAAGGGTTTTTGCGATATTGAGAAGGTTGTCAACATCTTCCATGGGACAGCCAAACTTACACCCGAACCTACACTTTGACCCGGTATCGTCAACTTTTATCCGTAGAATGAGGCTCGCGTTCGGGTGATACAACTTAATCTTGTAGAGTTCGTGATCGCTATCGAACGTCATCGTATCAACATCAACCGCCCGCGCATACTTAATCTGTCCGGACATCTTACAGGGATTTGCAAACACGATTCGTTCAGGGTCGTCTATTGCCGAGAGAACGCTCGCAATTTCATTCTTGGATGCGCAATCAAAGTTACAGCCTAGGTCCCCAAGGACTTTGAGTATCACCGGATTTGGGTTGCACTTTACTGCATAGTATGGCTTTACGAGTGGCATACACTCGACCCATTTTTCATATTGACGTATAACCTTACCGATATCAACTATGAAAAATGCCTCCTCGGAAACACTACCTTCCAGAAAACTTGCAATTATGTCAAACACATCATCAGTGTCCTTATCGAATAGCTTGATGTTGTGTTCTTGTATCAACTTGGTGAGATCGTCCATTTTTCAAAAAGAACCTTACATTTTTAAGTCTTGTGAACGGGGTCTCAAACTCTGAGGCCATACTCACCAAAAAATGGGCATCCTCGATATCTTCAAGTGCAGCGGCTGGGGCGAGGTCGAGGACCTCGAGCGCATTTACGAGAAGGTTGAGCTGGTGAAGCCGATCGGGAAGTGGCCCGCGGGTACAAAGTTCGATGCGTGCGTGTTTCACGTTGAGAACCTCACGATGGCGTTCATGGATGGCGACGATGTGCTTATCACGGTTAAATTGGGGGTAATTTAAACAGTATGTACACAAAAATATAAATGGCAATCAGCGATATTTTCACCTTTGATAGTTACACTGCAGATGATCTATTTGTTACGTATCAACAGGTGAAACTCGTGAATACAATTAATAGATGGCCAGAGGGTTCAATATTCGATTCGTGTATTTTTGATGTGAGCAATCTGCGATTTTCGTTTATGGATGATGATGTATGTGTTCTCACGGTTGATTTAGCAATGCCTTAAAATAAGCATGCACAGTAAAATAAATGAGAAAGGCGACAATTCCCAAGGCTTTACGCGAACAAGTTTGGCGTGTATACAACTCTACGAATTATAATGCGTCATGTTACGTTCAATGGTGTTCAAACATTGTCACCCCTTTTAATTTTGAGGTTGGGCACAACATACCTGAAAGTAAAGGGGGCACTCTAGATATCGATAATCTTAGGCCTATTTGTGCTTCGTGTAATCGAAGTATGGGTGACAGGTACACGATTGACGAGTTTAGCGCACTGTCACAACCTCCTCGCGTTCGACGAACTTTTTGTTGTTTTGTGAACAGTGCTCAAGCGGTTGACCAGTGAAAACGAAAAAATGGACATTCTCTTCCTGGACATGCACCGCGAGGCGCTCACCAGTGCCGCCAAATACCAGCTCATGACCACGCCAGAGGATCAGGCACCCGATGGGTGGGCCGAGGCGTGGACAGATTTTTTGAGAGCATATGAGGAAAACTCGCAGATAAAGAGAGACAAGGCGAGTGCGATGCTGGATTGCATAGCATGGGATTACGCATACGACACTGATCTCATCTTGACACCGGACGAGGAGATTGAACTGTGGGACATGTTCTCGGAGGGGCGTGTGTTTAGCAACGAGGAGAAGCAGTACTTTTGGAGTTTAGTGGACGGCGTTTAGAATTGCTACAAAAAACAAACAAAATGAATCATCCTTACAGTCGCATCTTTACTTTTTCCACCTTTCTTCCGGTGAGTTCCAACGAAGTAATTTACAACAATTGTCAGCTTCTTGTCGAAGTGTACCCACTGAAAAAGGAAGACTATGTGAAGACCATCCGGGTTTGTGAAAGTCACGACAAGTCCCTTTTGACCCTCACATTGGAAGATGGGCAAGAGATCAACGTGTATGCGCGAAAAATGTTTGTTTTGTGAACAGGGTCCATGTTAAGTGCCAAGGAAAATCACAAAAAATGCCGAGTTTCTCCACCTTTTTCGTGTACGATGATGGGGTCCCGTGCAGTTCTTTTGTGCAGGAGTACTACAGATGCACACTGGATCAGGATATGGGGCCGTTCAAGGCGGGTGAGGTGTTTAGTACGGTGTGCTTTGACATGAAGAAGTTCGTGCTGGAGTTTTATAGGTATGCAGATGAAGATCTGGAGGCGGAGCAGATTTTGGTGGGGGTGGTGCAGCTAGGTGTGGTAGTTTAAGAAATAACACGCAACAAAACAAATGGCGACACTTACAGTTTATTTTGGAAACGCGGGAACAGCAATCAAGGGGCACATAGCAAAGGTTGAATTTTTCGGCTATGTTTTGGCAATTTATTTTACTAAAGCCAAGACGCTACTAAAGTGTAATGAAGCGGTATGTGAGTGCAAATCAGCTTAACAAGTGCCTTCAAAAAACAAAACTCTTGTGCGAGTTTTTTGGACCCACACACCCGAAATGTAAAAAAGCTATTGAACGCAGTGAACGTGTATACTATAAATTCCTTGAACAATTTAAAGTTTTGGATGATGATGAAACTGAAAAGAAAAATGTCGATTGACGAGTTGTACAACAAGATTGTTATAGGTGGCGAGACATCTCACTTTTTGTATGATTGTCTGTACGAGTATAAATATGATGAATACGTTCTTTTTCTTGTCCTTAAATCATTTGGATTTGAAGATATAAGCGAATATGAGAAAAGTGAAAAGGTTATTGATGAAGTGGAAACCGCAATTGATAATTTCCAAAAGAGCTCTGTGAACACGGAATTGATGATTCAATCTCAGGATCGGGAAAAAACAAGTTTTGTGGACAAACGTTGATGTAGCATAAAATGAAAATGACAAAAATGAAGTCGTTCGCTGAGCTCTACGAGGATGGGGTTGTGGCCGAGATGATGCTCAACCTGATCGGCCTAGGTGATGGCATGGAGAACGAGCCAGAGGAATTTGCGAGTCCTTTGTACGAGTATGAGTACGCGGAGGAGATGGTGAATACGTTATTGTCTTTTCATGGCATGGATTTGATAGAGTATATGCGACGGGACGAGAAAGTTTCTGATATTGAAAGTGCCATGGAAACACTCAAAACTGCCAGTGATGAACTGGCGAATGTAGTGCGCACGTACATTCGCCAGAATCATGTCAAGCTTTCACCCGATTCGGAATTGCTATTTTGGGATGTGTACATTGATTCACTGGATCACGAACTCACCATGGAGGAAAAACAAGTTTTGTGGTCAAGCGTTGATGCAGCCTAAAATGAAAATCACAAAAGATGTTCGCCGATCATTACGTCTCGGAGGTGGTGCGTGTTGTGTGGGGCGACTTCCTGAACGGGAAGATGGTCCATGCACCCGATGGGTGGGAGAAACTCGCGCAGGACCAGAAGAACTCACAAGATGTGCTCCAGGCGGTGTGCTCCTCAGCAGGGTATCGGAATTACCTTCGGTACCGTCACTGCAATGAGACTGTGAAGGACATTGACCGCGCGTTCGAGGAGTCGCGGCGGGTCCGTGATATGATCACCGATCTGGTTCGTGCATATGTTCTGGAGAACGGTATTCGCCTTTCTCCAGACCATGAGGCGTGGTTCCTCGATGCGTACCTGGAGTTTAAGGGGGAGGAGGGGGTGACGTACACGATGGAGGAGAAGCAGGTTCTTTGGGCTAGCGTTGATGCTTTGCTCGAGGCGTACCGGGAGTTCAAGGGGGGGGATGAATCGCCGCATAGGTTGGTTGTTTAGTCAATCTTGTGATGAAGACGAGAATTAAGATTTTAGTATCCGTGCTTTTTTAGGAATTGACGCATCGGTTTGTTGTCGCTTAGGTGGCACATGTCTGCTATTTTCTTCATGTATTCGGGTTTATAATGAACGTAAGCAAACATGTGCTCTATCAATTTTCTCTTATAACGCTGACTCAAATGAGGTGTGTTGTATATATGTATTGCACGGTTTAGATACATTACATTCCTGTTATTTTTAGGTTTTAGCTGTTTTAAAATATATTCACTTGCGATTCCCTGCAAGTTAGGATTTCCGCGGTACAAACGTTCTCTACGAATTTCACCTTCAAGTGTTCTATGATTTTCTGGTCGTGGTCTGAGATTATTTCTCCTTTTTCGCGCATCGTTGATATGCTTTCTTCGTTGCTCTTTGTTTCGCTTTATTTGATCCTGATAGTTTCTCAGTTTTCGTTCACTTATCACATTGAGAGGTGATTTCACATACGAATGGAAATCATGAGGTTTTGTACTTTTACTTCCCATTTATTAGTACAACTATTAAAAACGCGGCACGGTACCCCAAAACTCCTTTGGCTTTTCCATATAGAGTGTATAAACCTTTTCAGATTGTTCATCCTTGTTTTTGGATATTTCATTCTTCTTGAGTTCATATCTCAAATCTGAGATTGAAGGATCATTCAACTTAGCCACCTCGAATGAAATGTCATGAATTCTCTCTGAATCATCCTCGACCCAATAGTAATCAAACTTTTCATCATGTTCAGTGATGCATGTACCGCGTACAATCTTTCCCTTTTTCTTGAGTACCTCACGAAGGTACAATGCACAGTTTGTAACGGGATCTCCAAGTTTCTTGTGCATCTTAGCGCGAAGAACGAACCGTTCCATTTAATTATAAATGTTGCATATTCTTAAATGTTAAAACAAAAATCTGAGTCATGTTGGATGTTTTCAGTGCTAAATGCGTTACTTCTTGGTAAGTATTCGAGAAGAGTTATACTAAAACACATGAATACATTTTTAACAAAATTGTCAAAAGATAAAAAAGGTTTATTTTTAGGAGGTGAAAATAACATAAAAAGTAAGAAATGGTACTTTTTTAGGTATGCGCGTACATTTTGGAGAGAGCAAAGACAGTTGAACAATTCAAATCAGAATGTGTACAAGAGAATAACAAATAATCCTATTGGGTGTAAATTCGCACGCGGTGTATCAAGTCCTTCTTATGTAATACAAGAACAAAAAATAATACTTTCAAGTATAGGAATAACTGACCAAGAAGTTATGATAATACAAAAAAATCCACCCAGTACTAGCACAGGTACTCGCTCAGGTGCTCGTTCAGTTACTGGCACAGTAAATGCGTTTCTCCCTCATAACATTCCTTCAAATCATGAAGGTTTTAAATTAAATAGTGCAATACTTTACGTCTTTAATAATCAAACTAAAAATGGTCATGTAATTACTGGTATAATTGCACCAGATGGAAGTAAAAAGGTTATTGATTCCAATGGGCACATAATTGATGAAGATTGGACGACGAAAGAAGGTCTTCATAAAACAGAAAATTTTTACAAAAATAAATATGAAGAAATCTATATAAGTTCAATAATGTACATAAATGATAACAAATTACCACCATTTAAAAACGTATGAATAATCAAAGTATATGAAGAAAATTCCAAAGGCACTCAGAGAGCAAGTATGGAAATGTTATTACGCAGAAGCATTTAAAAAGAAGTGCTGGGTGAAATGGTGCGAAAATACAATAACGCCATTCTCTTTTGAGGTTGGTCACAATATTCCTAAGAGTAAAGGGGGTTCTGATTCACTCGACAACCTGAGGCCAATATGCTCCAATTGTAATAAAAGTATGGGAAACATGTATACAATAGATGAATTCTCTGAGCTAAGTGAAAGATGTTCAAATGCATGGGAAAAATTTAGGTTCGTGAACACGCGCACGTAATAAAAAAGAAAAATGAAAAAAGGGAAAAATGAGTGACCTACATTTCGCGTATCTCGCGTATGAAACAACGTTGGAGGCTCTTATTGAGGCTGAGAGGGCATGGGAGGATGTAAATGAGATTCATGCAGCCCGTGAAGCTCATGAACACGCTAAACGCGCATTAAAATCTGCCGAAAAAGTAAATGACGGCGACAGTGACAAATCAAAGAGTGTACAACATGGTTAAAGCAAGAGTGAAGGCGAGGGTTTCGAGATGGCCGAGTGCGTATGCGAGTGGTATGCTCGTGAGGGAGTACAAGGCTGAAATGAAAAGAAGAGGGTTAGTTGCGTACAAGAATGGGGACCGTCCTTTAAGAAGATGGTTCAGGGAAAAATGGGTAGATATTAAAACTGGGTTGCCATGTGGTGCGGTAAAAACCAAAGGATACTATCCCACATGTAGACCGAGTAAAAAAATTTCATCTAGGACTCCTAAAACAGTGTACGAGTTATCTGCATCTCAAAGAAAAAGGGCAATTAGAAGAAAACAAAAAGCTAGAAAAAATCTCATATATTTTTAAATGGAAATAAGTGTTCCAGCAAAAGTTGGACTTGTTTTACTTCTCGTGTGCCTACTTCTACGCCTTAAACCTATTCAGACCATTATAATAGTTGTGACGCATTTTCTTTCTCATAAATTCATCACGTAAATGCTGGTATTTTTTTACGCATTGTTAAAGGACGTGACCTATTTTCAGCCCCTGATGGGTATCTGTGTTCCAGATAAAAGTTTGCTTTATTTGCTAGTTTTGCACTTGGAGGGCGATTACCTGGCGCCATTTTGTTTACATTAGAAGCAACAAAAGTCACATGTTTAAATCCTAATAAAGACGCGCCTGCTGCGAGCTTTTTACCTAGTTCCGTGATGTATCCTTTTCGTCTAAATCTGGGATCGGTGTAACCGTATGCTAGATACAGAGTACGTCTATTTTTTGGAATAAAATCAATATACGCAACTTTAATTCCATTCTTTGTTAGACTCGCTCTGTAAAAAGGTTCACCGTCAACGGTAATACGTCTGATGTCCATCTTATTAAAGAATGGTTATATTTTCTCCAAGAGGGACTCGAACCCCCGACCACATGGTTAAAAGCCATGCGCTCTGACCAACTGAGCTATTGGAGAGGACTCCTCAAGGGGGGCTCGAACCCCCGACCACATGGTTAAAAGCCATGCGCTCTGACCAACTGAGCTATTGAGGACTACTTATTTAATGTATCTTTTCCTTAAACCACTTTTCGTAATCAAACGAGTCTTCATAATCGTCCCATAACTTCATAACCTGGTTTCGCTTAATCTTTTGTCGAATCTTTGCATTCCATGTATAGTGATACATATCATTTCCATTAAAATCCTGTACACTAGGAGATGCTCCTTTACGCAAGAGATATCGTATCGCGTAAATGTCCTTGTGAATGCATGCGTACATGAGCGGGGTCCTACCAAATTCATTTTGAAAATTGGCGTCACACAGAGTCACGTCGCGGTAAAACGAGTCAACGTAAGGATCTCCCTTGTGTTCCGTGGGGTCGTATACCTTGTGATTCTTTTCATGTTCCAATTTTCGTACAGTTTTCATTGGTTCTTGTTTTTAATAAGGTTCTTATTTTTAATAAATGATTTTATAGAAGGTGCATGTAATATATACTGAACGTTTCCAACAGTCACACGAGCATTTTCGGACAAGTGTTTATTTCTGTATAATTTTGATAAATATATTTTATTTTGGTTGGATAATTTTGTTCCTGTTCCTGGCAAGAAACGTATTCCAGTACCTTGTGTTCGCATTATAGCTCGAGTATTTCCGCGAGGCGTAATTGATTGTAAAAATTGTTGCATCTTTGCATTATTCTTTAATAAAGGACGTATATCATTTCTGTGCGATTTGATTATGGACAATATATACGGGTTTGTAAAAACTTCGTATGCAGGATCACGCGGTGACATTATACATCTTACTTATAAAAATTTTTTCATGCCTGGTGAGCGTAACGAGAATTTTAACGCACGTACACCACGCATATACGAATACAAGATACTTGTACATTTTTGTAATTTAATATATTTCGTCTTTATAAAATGAACTCGAATAATAAAATGCGCGCACAAACACGTGCGTTTATTAAAGCACTGAATAAACGCAAACTATTCAGACCATTTAATTTTATACAATTATCCCCTAAACCAGGTAGCAAACTTGTATCATACATTAGTATTAGACGTAAGAATGTACCACCCCTGTATCCTAAAAAAAATAAGTAATGTGAATTGGTACATCACATGTGAACAGGTGAATCCTCAAAAATGAAATACGAGTACGCAACTGATCCATACGTTCACGGTCTCGGGTGCTGGCTGATGCAGTGTGGAAAGTGCGCCAGGCCTCTGGAGAATGCGTACACGTGGGTCTGGGATGGCTTCAATGCGACTGTGTGTACGACAATCTGTGGTACGTGTTGCACTCGTCACGATGCGGAGGAGGAACTGAAGCAAGCTTGCAACCCGCACTATCTCACGTTGTACACTGACAAGATTAAGATCGAGGAACCAGTGTACAAGGTTAGACGCTCATCGGGTGCGGTCGAGGAGGGGTGGTTCGTGTCGTGCCAGTTCAGGGAGGCTTTTCCGCACATCAATGACGTTGTGGGTAAGCCAACCATGCTGCACGGAATGAATTCAGGTCGAATCGGGATTCTGATGAATGATGGCAAGGGGACGAGGAAGTATGTCGAGTGGAAGGAATTTCTCCGCCTAAACGAGATTGAGTATTTTGATCCGCCCATATATGATTCGAGGATTCCTGAGCACGTTACGAAGTTTTGGGAAAAGACCTTGTCTCCACCTTGATTCCGAGAACCTTGCACACCTTATTTGCTAAATTTGCATCATAAACACCCGTTTGATTTTCGATTCCAGCCATGACTGCAGGAACAACATTACACATCTTGGCCAACTGATCGCGAGTCAACTTTTTGGAAATTCTCGAAGTCATGACTGCGTTTGCCATTTCTTTCGAATAGACCTTTATCCGCTTCGTTTCAATATCAACCTCCTTTGGAAGTGATTGAAAGTGAACCTTCTTCTCAGGCTCTTTCTTTTTGTGAAACACGACTGGTTCCCAGTCTTGGTGACTCATTTATTTCTATGAGCTCGTCAACTTTAAAATTGAATACGAGGTGTACTGTTCCACATTCACGAAGTTCTGTTAATTTGGCATCTTTGTGCCATTTAAGGAACCAATCAGGCTTTCTATTGAGATTTAAGAATGTCCAATACACACCATCGATATAAAATTCGTAGCGAACAAAGTCGTATAGGTATACACCTCTTTTATAAATTTCGAGTAAACACATTATTTTCTTTATATACTATAAATGTTTTTAATTGCATCAGCAAATGTTCCGCCACGGACTACTCACCAGCAGAATAAGAGACGTGCAATGGAAAAGGCTCGCATTCAAAAGCTAAAGGTGTGGCATGAAAATGTCAAGAAGATTGCGAGATCCGAGATTGAATTTATTTCCGCTCTATTTAAAGAAGACGATGAAACTCATCACGAGTGGCTCATGGAAACCGAGATTGTTAAAGAGGACCCTTGAAAAGTCCGGACCCATTTATGTAAAAATAGGGCAATTTATGGCGAATAGACCGGATATATTCGGTGATGATATTTCATCAGAGTTGGCTTCGTTACAAACGAGGGCTGAATTTTTCGAAGCGACAAAACCAAAGGAGGTGTACAAGATGGATCCCAAGCCCATTGCGGCTGCTTCAATTGCACAGGTTCATATGGGTACTATGAAGGATGGGCGCCGAATTGCAATCAAGATAAAGAGGCCTATGATTGACGAACAGATGGAGAGGGAACTTTCTAGACTCGAGTCTGTTGCGCGGCTTGTGAGTCTCGGTGGATTTCCAAAGGCTCTTACATGGTTTCGTGAGTTTGAACAAGGTATGAAGGATGAACTTGATTTTTCAAAAGAGGTGAGGAACCTTCAAATGTTTCAGGAGATGTATTCGCATAGTAAAGAAATCAGGATACCGAGAGTACTACCAGAACTGTCAGGGAAAGATCATATAGTCATGGAATATCTTCCGAGTGTTTCGATTAAAACTGGTGATCGTGTCATATCGGAAAATCTCATGAATGCATTCATTGAACAGATACTCTACATGGGTGTTGTACACGGAGATCTTCACGCCGGAAATCTCGGTATACACGGAGAATATACCATTGTCATGTATGATTTAGGTAATGTCATTATGATTCCAAAGAGTTACATGAAAGCTCTTAAAGAGGTACTAGCCGCGTGTCAGGAAAAGGATCCTCATAAACTTCTTTCAGGTATGAAGAATATGGGTATGATTGTTCGAAATGAAGAGACTGCACATAAATTTGCCATGAGTTTTTTCGAGTACCTTGATACACTCGATCCTAAGAGTTTCAAGTATTCCAAATCTGATTCTATGATTCCTATTGAACTTGATGATATGACTCTAAAAATTCTACGAACATATTCACTCGTCGAAGGACTGTGTAAGACTATTTACCCGGAATTTACATATGAAAATGTGATTCAACAAAATATGGAACTTCTTTTTATTGCATCGATCATCTAAAAAAAATAGACGCATACAAAAGAAAGATGAAACGGTTCACGGTTTTTCCGATTCGGTACCCCGATCTATGGAATCTGTACAAGAAGGCTGTGGCGAGTTTTTGGACTGCAGAGGAGATTGATCTTTCAAAGGATGTGAATGATTGGGAGATTTTGAACAGTGATGAGAAGCATTTCATTTCAACGGTGCTTGCATTTTTTGCCGCTTCGGACGGTATAGTCTATGAAAACCTTGCCAAGCCCAACGGATTCATAGACTCTATAGACATACCAGAGGCTCGTGCATTTTATTCGTACCAGGGATTTAACGAAAATATACACGGTGAGACGTATTCTCTTATGATTGATAAGTTGATTCAGGACCCAGTAGAGAAGGACCGGTTGTTTGATGCGATTCATACAGTACCATGTGTTGCTCACAAAGCCGAATGGGCTATGAAGTGGTTCAGTATCGAGTCGCTTCCACATAGGATATTTGCATTCGCGTGTGTCGAGGGGATTTTCTTCTCAGGAAGTTTCTGTGCATTGTTCTGGCTAAAGAATCGTAAGATTCTCCCGGGTCTTTGTTTTTCAAATGAACTCATTTCGAGGGATGAGGGTCTTCATCAGGAGTTTGCGGTGGCTCTTTTGAAGTACTTTCCGATTCAAGAGAATATTGCACGTGAAATAATACAAGAGGCGGTTCATATTGAAAAGGAATTCATTACCGATGCGCTACCATCAAAGCTAATCGGGATTGATTCGGTAAAGATGAAGGAGTACATTGAATTTGTTGCGGACCGCCTGATGAAACAGTTGGGGTTTGCGCCTATTTGGGGGTCACAGTGTCCATTTGATTGGATGCAAAATATTTCGCTTGAAGGCAAGACGAACTTCTTTGAGAAGAGGGTTGGCGATTATTCGAGGCATGTTCCTGAGGCGGGTGATTCGGTTCGATTTGATGAGCCTTTTTAGGGGGCCATGCCCTGTACGCCATCAGAGACCTTGTAGCCCGCGCTCTTCTTGAAGATTGCCTTTGGCTTCATGAGGAGCCATAGAACCAGAGCTAATACCAGGGCGTGCACGATGAGACCAGTTGGGGTGGCTAGGCCGTCAGATGAGGCTATGGTGCGACCCAGTACGCTGCTCACAACCTTGAAGAAAGGTGGGCTCAGAACAATAACTGCAATTAAAGCAGTCTTTAGGCTGATCCACATCTTCTTCTTCTCGGAGAGGCAGTCGCAGGAAGACATTTAATATAGGCCAAGATTTAAAGATTTGAAGCTTGAATAGAGTAAGAAAAAATGGCTCCTGCTGTTGAGAACCTGATCTCTTTCAACCCGGCCAACCTGTGCTTCTCCGCCATGAAGAAGAATGCAAAGGGTGGAAAGGCTGTGTATATCAATGTGAATGGTACGAATGGTCGTGTGTTTTTCCGTGTTCCTGAGTGTCGCGCTCCGTTTGGTCTGAGTTCTTACACGGACAGTTCGTCAGGCAATACGTCCTATAGCCTTGACGTGTCTCTTGATGATTCTGCACTTGTTGATAAGATTCGTGCCATTGAGGAGTGTGTATTGAATCATGTCGTGAATCATTCAGAGGAGCTACTTGGTCGCAAGTACACTCCTGATGTGATTAGGCAGGCGTTGTTCAAGAGCTCCATCAAGGAGTCTAAGGATGGGAAGTATGCACCGACGCTCAAGTTTAAGGTTATGGCGAATTCGGGTGTGTTTGATGTGGGTGCATACAATCATGACAAGAGTGAGACGACGATCGATACTCTGCAAAAGGGTCAGCGCGTGAAGACGCTGATTGATATTGCACAGATTTGGATCATTGATAATAAGTTTGGTATGTCTATTCGTCTGAAGCAGGTGATGATGTCACCTACAACTGATCTAAATGAGTGTGCGCTGGGTGACGATGATGGCGTCGAGAATACTTCTTCTGTACTACTAGGAGATGAGTGACGCGATTCCGAAGTATGTGTTTAGAGGGGAGGGGGTTCAGATTGGAGAATGGTTGATGAAACATCCACAATTTAGAAAACAGATTATAGATAATATGCGGCGTATACTTGACAAAATTCATATACGGTATCCGTCATTTAGACACATGAACCTCAATTCGAGTACAGTATTTTATAAGGATGGTCGTCTTAAACTGAGTCACTTTGAACATGCTAGAATGGATTCAAGTATTCCTAAAAATCATGATCTTAAGACATTTATCAAGTCTCTTGGAGAACCGTCGGCTGCTGAAATTGCGCGAAGACTTACATCCTGAATAGGGAAAGACCGATTGCGAGTAGGAAAGTCTCTAGGAGGGTGTTTACTGGACGAAGGATGCTGATGTGCTTCACAAGTGCACCATTCCATAGATACCGAAGTAGGAATGTTAGGATGAGTACATAAAGAAGGAATGAAAGTATATTGCTGATAAGATCCTTTGAAGTGCGAGAGCCTAGGATACCTATCATTTTAATATTGACTAATAAAAAAATGTGCGAGATGAAATTAACAGGTTATGAACCAAAATTCGATTATCGTGGCTGGGGGGACAAGGGCCGCGCTCACGATAATTGTTACGATTACGCCTTTAACAGTTATAGCACGACGAGACCTGTGAAGAGCGTTCCTGGTGAAAACTACAATTTTCCTGAAGACAACTTTACAGACTGTAAAAATTTCGTAAAGAGGGTGGTGTCTGATAACAAAAAGACTGTGTACAACCTGAAGAATCCTTGTACGACATGCCAAAAAGGGTATTATAAAGTTATGGGGTTTGTAGCCCCCACGAATGAGTACAATGATCCAACTGGAGATTTTCACTGGTACCGCCAAAATCAGGCTGTGCGGTATAGAACGTGCCGCGGCGATACCGTGTACGGACTTGCGAAATTTTTCCGTGTGAAACCAGAAGTTATTCTGAATGCTCTGAAGAAACGGTCAAAGCCCACTTCACGAGATGATGGGTTCATAGCTGACAGAGGAATGACCGTTAATATACCAACCCCCCCGTATGCCCTGATAAAGAAGTATGGATCTCATCTTTATTTTAAAAAATTAACTTCCGGGTTTATACTTGTATTTAAAATTAATGCATGGTCACATAAACAGGGGTGGGCGACAGGGCCTCTTTTGGTTGATGCAAATGGGAATCTTATAACCGATCCTCGTAAAGCAAATAGGCATTATGGGTACAACTACTCAAAATTCTGTTCGGCTTTCTGTGTTAAACAACGAGGGGTAAAGACTGGAAAACCCTAAATCACCTAAAACGTCGCTTAGATCATTAATACCAAAAACTGAAAGGGATGCGAGTACATTATCAGAATCGATTTGTAACGTTTCAAGAATAGATTGAATGTTACTTGTCGTCTGCTCTGAGTAAAAGTGAAGAGGTTCTATTCTGATAGTGACTTTGTACATGTGTTTTTCAAATTCGGTTCTACACGTCGGGCATGTGTATTTACCTCTACTTTTCCATTTATTTATACACTCTGCGTGAAACTCGTGACCACATACCAGTGTTGTTTTTTCACCTGTCGTTTCGTCCAAACAAATCGGACACTCCGCCATTAGTATTAGATGGCATTTTGTCTTGTACGTCTTCTTCGCAGTCTTGCATTTTCATCCTCAACTGTTCGAATGGCATCAATGTATACTGCTGAAACGGCATCTCTGATACTCTTTTTAAAGACGATCAACGGATCTGATGTCTGATCTGTTCTGCACACCGGACAATCATCAGATGTAACGTACCATTCACGTATACATAAAGAATGATAGTGATGTTTACATGTCGTGATATGTATGTCTTTAAATGGAATATCTTCTAGGCATATGGCACATGTATCGGGTGTGTGCCATCTACATGCCGTTTTTCGTTTACATGGTGCACCGAGTCTAGTGACACCTATACACGGCGCTGACCCCCCCATTTCTTAATCACGGACAATATTTGTTCGTGAATTGTTTCAGCATCTTGGTTACCGTCGATTACATGTGTGTTTTCGGATGTAATATTTTCGTGATACGCATGAACCTTTGTGAGATACTCGAGAGTTAGGCACGAGTCTCCAGTTTGTTTACGCGAAGATATACGTTCATAACACTTTTCAGGATCGGTTCGAATGTAAATATGAACGTCGGGTTTCCAGCCATAAAGGGAATACATATTCGTACAAAGATAATCTTCGTGCGATTGAACAGTTCCTTCGTCTACGAGCATCTTCCAAAATACTGCATGCGATGAATATGGTGAGCGTTCATAAATTTCTCCCTGTGTGTATGCATTGAATGTTCCTAGAATACTCAGTTGAAGCAATAAACCCCACCTGCTCCTATCACTGTAAAAAAGTTCAAGAGGCCATTCCTTAATCGGTTCAGTGACTACTGAATATCCCTTTGCACGTAAAAGTTCAAGTTGTGTCGTTTTGCCAGATCCTATATTACCATCAATTGTTACCCTGCTGTGGCTGTGTGAGTACATTCGTACTATCTATAATGCTAAAATCTTTATTTGAAAATGGCTCAATGGTACAGGTAAAAGGCGGGTAAACAGTTTCCGGGGATTGCTTCTGAAGCCACTGGCGATACTGTAGATTATCTTCAGATGATATTCCTGCATTCTTGAGGATACGGTCATTAAATAACCGGTCAGAAGTCCAATCCATGCAACTACCATCAGCCATTCCAATGCGCGTAGACATTTACTTATCTCCAAGAAGTTTTCTCCACTCATTAACAAACGAATACCCCATAAAAATATCAAACGTCTTCTGAATCTTACTGGGACCCATTCGAACCCCCTCCATGATACCAAGTAAAAATTCATACGAGACTGTAATATCCCGAAGGCTTGTAGCTCCAGTGATGAGAATACACCCAGAACTGAAAATACTCGCCGTAACCTTTTTCGTCCCGCCACGAGGAATAAACTTCACCTTGACTGCTGAATAATTTTCGGGTTTGAAAGAAACCTCACACCCGTTCTTCTCGCATACATCCATGACTCGAGTCAAATTAAGATTCGAATTCATGGAAAAGTTTGTGTTGATCATATGAATCATAAATTCACTCGATGTGACAGTCCTATTAAAAAAACAACTCGCGATACATTCCACCTGTCTCCTGATACGCGCACAATCAAACAAATCCGAACATCCCGTGACGTGAACACGCCCATTCGGAAAAAACTTCACAGATTTGCGTGAATATGAATCTATAAAGACGGTTGTAATCTGGTTATAAAAACTATTTTCCTTTATGGTCCATTCAAACCCTTCGTGGGAAGAACCTTGCGGCTTTGTGATGACACCGTTCTTTAAAAACTCGCGCATGTCAGATATGTTGATGTCCGAATCAAGCTTAAATGTTGATGTGATTGTTGTCAGGCTTATATACGACGGCTTGGGCTCCATCGTACACGCGTCCCGCGCCGCGATCATGTGCCTCACATAGTCTTTGGTTTCCTTCTCCATCTCTTTGAATGCTCCGAAAGGATCGCCTGTATCAATTTTTGTTTTGTCATCTTGGCAAGCATACTACCCAGTAAACCAAACTTAGTTTTTTTCTTAGAGTTGCGTGAACGCGGCAAGTTGTTTGAACTCAGTGAGTTGTTTGAACGCGGCAAGTTTCCGTTGTTATTTGAACGCGGTGAGTTGATGTTGTTTGAACGAGTCAGATTGCCGTTGTTTGAACGCGGCAAGTTTCCGTTGTTATTTGAACGCGGTGAGTTGATGTTGTTTGAACGAGTCAGATTGCCGTTGTTTGAACGCGGTGAGTTGTTTGAACGGTTCTGGTTACGTGAACGATTCAGGTTTGTCTGGAAACTTGTGTTACGTGACCGTGTATTACGTGAACGATTTACACTAGTCTGGAAACTTGTGTTATGCTGAGGTCTCACCTTTTCATCATTCTCTATGGGTATGTTAAATGTGACATCGCTCATTTAAAATATCACAGGATAATAAATGGTGAAAGGAACTCGGAGACAGGTGATGGATGGTACTGCCGATGAGACAACCGGTGGACTTACCAAGAAGGATCTCAAGTATAATGACGCAGGCGAAATTGTATCCAGAAAACTTTCAAAGCTTGCAAAGCATAGCACATGGAATGATTGTACAGAACGGGCTCGAAAGGAACTGATAAAGGAAGGTGTCATTCCTAAGAATGAACTTGTTCTGATAAAAAAAGGGAGCGAGTGGTACAAGCGAGCAATGGAATATTTTTCAAAGTAAACAGTCGTGTGACACGAGACGCATCTGATACATTTTAATCGATACACCGTATTTTCCATTGAATGGTCCATATGGCGACACCTCAATAATGCAATCAAGATCTTTGTTTCTCAGGCTTGGAGGTGAATCACCGTAATCAAACATGAGATTGTAATTAGAATCATAATATTGTGTAAATCCAGGCTGACACTTTATATGGAGTGTATCACTTGAAGCAAATCTAGAGTCGTATGTTGGATAATGCGAACACAACGTCTTTTCTAGATTTTTAAACCACTCTATAAATTCTTGATCTTGAAACTGAACACTCACAGTTCCAAAATCACTTATATCATATTCAGAGTATACTTTAGGAATTTGAAATCTATATGGAGGAAGGGTGTCTGCTACAAAATCCTTCCAAAGAACCATTCTTTTTTTTTCTTGTTTCACATCTTTAGGCCCCGCATGATGTACAACCTGGTTGCCATGTGCACACGGGCCCCGTTGGGCCAGTTGGCCCAGTTGGTCCCGTGGGGTCCAATGTTACTTGAATCGGTGCCGCCTTTGGGCGCGTTCTAAGATAATACATACCCGTCTTGAGTCCCTGTTTCCACGCATACATGTGAATGCTGGACATTTTTGCAATAGTTGGAGACTCTACAAACAGATTCATACTCTGAGACTGACAAATGAAATACCCTCGATCACGTGCATGATTAATAATTACGCGAGGACTAATTTCCCATGCCGTCTTGAAGAGCTTTCTGATACTCTCCGGAATCTCTTGAATTTCCTGTATAGATCCATTGTGTCGAATGATGAGATCCTTCATGTCGGGCGTCCACAGGTCACCTAGACTCTTGACGAGGTGACGATTCACAACGACAAATTCACCTGCAAGAGTTCTCCTAAGGTACAGGTTTGTCGTATACGGTTCGAAGCATTCATTGTTTCCAAGAACTTGTGAGGTGGTTGCAGTTGGCATGGGTGCAATCAAGAGCGAATTCCTTAGGCCTATGGTCCTAACCATGTGACGCATTTCATCCCAGTCATAATTCCATTTAAACTTCGAAGCCCCGCCGGCAAGATCAAATTGCAAAAGACCTTCTGATGCTGGTGAGCCGATGAACGTTTCATATCGCCCATGAATCTTTGTGAGTTCAACTGATTGTTCTAGAGCCGCGTGATACATCGTCTCGAAGATTCGCGAATTAATTTCAGATGCTTCATCTGAATCAAAAGCAATTCCGAGGATACTAAACACGTCGGCAAGACCCTGTACGCCAATTCCGATTGGACGGTGTTTCATGTTTGAAACTCGAGCCTCTTGTACAGGATAATAATTTCGGTCAATCACATCGTTGAGATTACGAGTCACGAGCTTAGTAACGCTATGAAGTTCATCAAAATCAAATGAACCGTCATCATCTCGAATAAATGCAGGCAATGAAAGACTTGCGAGGTTACATACTGCAATTTCACGTGAATTAGTAAACTCGATAATTTCGGTGCAAAGATTAGATCCAGTGATTGTTCCTAGATGTCGCTGATTAGATCGAGAATTGCACGTATCCTTGTACAGCATATACGGTGTACCCGTCTCAACCTGTGACTTGATAATCGCATTCCAAATTGTAAGAGCTGGAAGTATCTTTTTTGCGCGGCCTTCTGCCAGATACCGTTCATAATGCATCTTGAAATAAGCCCCGTAAGAATCAGATAGGTCAGGGCACTCGCTAGGATCGAAAAGGGCCCAGTCGCCACCAGATTCAACCGCCTCCATGAACATATCAGGAATCCATAGAGCCGTAAATAAGTCACGGCACCTGGCATCCTCGTCGCCCTGATTCAGTCGAAGTTCCAGAAAATCGAGAATGTCTGGGTGCCACGGTTCAAGGTAGACTGCAAAAGAACCCTTGCGCTTTCCAGTCTGGTTTACATATCGTGCGGTTGCATTATACACCTTGAGCATGGGTATGATACCATCACTGTGTCCATTCGTGCTCTTAATATTTGCACCTTTGCTTCGGACACTTTGAATGTGAATACCTATACCTCCAGCATGCTTTGAAATCTGGGCACATTTTGAAAGGTTTCCGTAAATATCTGTAATCGAATCATCAACTTTCGTGAGAAAGCATGAAGACATCTGTGAACGAATCATACCGGCATTAATCATGGTTGGAGTTGCATGAATCATCTTCTTTGTTGAAAGAAGTTCGTACGTTTCGAGAATAGCCTTTGGTTTCATATGCCCATGAATACCAATTGCAACGCGCATAAACATATACTGTGGAGTTTCACCGGGACTCATGTATACCTTTTGCATCGTCTTGAGGCCGAAATACCCGAAATCATAATCCCTGTCATTGTTGATACGATCATCAAAAAATTCAGCAACTGCGCGGAGTTCATCAGATGCTGTTTGAAGTCCCTTGACAAATTCGGAAAAAACGGGAGGGCTCGTCTTGTGCATGTTACTTACAAGAATTCGGGCTGCAAGCACTTCATAATCAGGGTGAACAGTCATCATGTTCGCGGAAATATCAGCAGAAATGTCATCTATCTGTGATGTTGAAATTCCGTCATGCATTTCATAAAATGTCTTTTGGGCCACCTTATCAGGAATAACAGCGAGGCCGATGGACAATTTCTTGATTCGTCGTGTCACCTTATCGAAGAGCATATCCTGTTCATCTCCAGATCTCTTGACGACTTTCATTTAAATAATAAGGTTGGGTATTTTTTAAATGATGCCGATGAAAAGTGCACTAAGTGATACATATTATTCATTGTCGAACATGGAATATCTACAGGGGGCTATTCAGTCTTCTGTCTCACAAAAAACTGGATATACAATTGGACGCCAGAATGACGGTGACCTATACAATCTCATGAGAAAGGTATACACTGATTATATGCAGAGTGACTTTTCGGACATTTCGAATCAGGTGAGTACAATGAATGCAGCGGTTGTAGCATCAGCAACTAAAACAATATCAAACGGAATAATTCAGAACCTGATATATCTGAGGGATATTTCGACTACACCTGTTCCCCCTGATATTCCGCGCAGCACAAGCACACATGGTCTAAAGCTTTCACGGTATTAAAAATAAAAAATGAATAGGATCAAGGAGGAGAATATACGTATATGTAGACAAAAAGGGTGGGATCGTGCTCCTATTAATAAGGTATGGCTTTTGTTTACCGAAGAGATTGGTGAATTGGCTGCCGCTATACGCCAAAGTCAGGGGGTTTACAGAAAACCGGGGAGTACGATCAATGTAGAAACTGAACTCGGGGATGTATTTAGTTACTTGTTTCAGTTGGCTCATATGCTTAACGTGGATCTAGATAGGATGTGGGAGACACACAAGGAGAAAATGACGCTAAAGATATACGAAACATAAAATTTCAGACGGCCTTAATAAAATGTATGCATAATTACAAATGGAGCCAACTTCGTGCGACCCGATAAATCCGTATACTACAACGAACACATTCGGTGTTCCTTACAACGGTGGATACAAACCAGATCCATCACTTGATTGGATTCCACCAAATGATAATAAAGTTGATCTTGACAGAGCAGGTGATGATGAGTTTTCCGTACCATTCTTTGTTACACCTCCCGCCGTTCTCGTAAATACATGCGAAGGTCGTCGCGCAGATCCTCGCGAACCAATTAAAGGATACGAATTAGAGTATGACGATTTTACAGTTCAGGGGCCATCGGAGCCATCAGTGGCACCAGTTACCATGAAACGCTCAGTGCCATTAGGAGACGAAGAGAAGGAGATGGCGGTGAAGATCCTTCTCGTCGCCACGATTATAATAGCAGTCATGTGGGTTTCTAGAATTTGATAATCTTAGGAGCGACTACCTTCTCGAGAACAATCTTTTCAACCGGACAAGGACATGCGTGTTTCTCCAACTGAATATGCCTGGAACAAAACCACATGACACACTTTGAACACTTCATTGTGATGACTGAACACTTTGTACCTGCACAACACTTTTCCATTTATCAACTACGCTTTCCAATTGTTTAACAGCGTCCAATTTTCATAAATATTGGGAACGACACACTTGTACACTCGAGATACTTCGCGACATGCTTCATTTGTGAGAATGCGTATAGTTTCAAGTTTCGTATGAATGTCAGAGTAGTCAGTGTCACCGAAAATGTCAGTGCAAACAGTGACAAGTGTGACAAGAATACCCTGAATTTCCCTCTTCTTTTCGCGAGCCTTCTCGCGCTTGTATATTTCCCTCTTGAAATCTTCAAGCGTGATATCATTCGTGAGATAATCAGTGCGCAAATCTAGATTGTCAGTTGCATCATGTGTACGAAATCGAGGAATCTCTACATGTTCAACATGTTGAATCATTCTGTGCGCCTCCATGATAGTGCCAACCGCAAAAGGAGGGTTGGGCACACGACTCAATCGATTGACAACTTCGCGATAATGAGGTATACCCCCACACGGAATATCCTCAATTTCGCGAGCCACTCCACCCGTTCGCCGAAGGTATTCATAATAGTGAGGGTTGTGAAGAACCCCGCCGCGAACAACCTCACCTGTCCTCCACGAAAATGGTGTTTGACACAGTGTACAGAACATCTGGTCACACCCGTTAATCTTATGGATGAGTGACTTGCATTTTGGACAATTCTTTGTATCATTCATGATGAGTTTGACACTCTCTATAGTTTCATTGTTACATTGGTGATCATCCGTCAGGATCTCATGACAATTCCTGCAGATGTGTGTATTGCACAGTTCGCATTTAGCCTTTTTGCAATCAATAAATCCTCGACATTCCGCACCTACACATTTAATCACGAGAGAAGAAGGCCCTGTAGAACTCTTCATTCTACGATGGTGGATCAAGCCTGCCAATTGAGCAATGTTATGTTGCAAAACCATGATATCAAACTCCTTCGAACACGACCGTAGATGTTTCGCTTTACGTGCAACCCAATACTCCTCAGAGTATGTCGTAAACAATCCATCAATTTCGGATTTAATCTGAACATTTTCTTCCACAAGATTCGCAAGTTGATTTTTCAAAACACGAATTTGCAGAACTTGTGAGGCCCTTTCTTGTGTAGCTGGCAATAGAGATGTTTCGAGATCAAACAAAACATTTTCTCGCCTCTTCTTGAGGCGATTTGTAACAAAGTAATTTCCAAATGTATCCACGAGATCCTTTCTCGAAAAAACCTTATTGCAATTCATACATTTAGTTTGAATTGATGTTTCAAGGAGATATTTTGTGGCGCATGAATAACATGTTGTATACTGACAATATTTACACGAAACTTTCTTCTGACCAAGTGTATTGCAACATACGGAGCAATCGCCCATTCTTATCCTAAAAGATACTTAATGTTTTAATTCGCTAGAATAGAAAAATGCAAGTTATTTCATGGGACGGAAGGGATTCCGACGATGGGAAGTATATGGTACACATATTTGGAAGAACTGAAGATGGTAGGTCTGCTCACATCAAAACACATTTCAAGCCGTATTATTTCATAAAATGCCGCACTCCTCCTCGGCCCGGTGAACCTGTTGTAAAAGCAAAAGATTTATGGGGATTTCAAGATCAGAAGGAACACTTTTTTATGAAAAAGGAGTTTGATTCATTTGCTGATTGGAAAACGTCACAGAGAGGAGGTGGGAACATGTACGAAGCGAACATAGACCCGGTTCTTCGATTTATGCACAGAACCGGTATCAAATCAACTGGTTGGCTTGAGATTCCTGAAGGAACGGTTCAGATTCAAGAATCGTCGTGCGATATTGATATTTTCGTAAAGGATTGGAAAAATCTTAAACCAATTCAGAGGGATGACACGGGGCCTTTCAAGATTGCATCCCTTGATATTGAATGCTACTCTTCAACTGGTAATTTTCCGGATTCGCTGACAACTGGTGATGTGTGTTTTCAAATTGCGGTGACTACCAAACAGAATGGCGAATACATAGACAAGCGTGTGTTCGGAGTCAAGACTGAATTTGAGACTGAGAAGGGAATGCTCGAAGCATTTGCAGACTATTTCAAGAAACTTGATCCCGATATAGTCACCGGGTGGAACATTTACGGGTTTGATCTCGAGTACATTTACAATCGAATGGTTATGTGTGGGTGTAGTGATCTCGTTTTAGGCCGACTGAATGAAGAGGACATAGAACTCACGGTGAAGAACCTTTCTTCAAATGCGCTGGGTAATAATGTACTCAAGATGGTCAAGATGACTGGGCGGTATGTATTCGATATGTATCAGGAAATCAAAAGGGAACACAAGTTTGAAAGTTATTCACTGAATAATGTATCCAAGACGCTACTTGGAGATCAGAAGATTGACATGCCAGTTCATGAAATATTTTCACGTTTTGCAACTGGAGAAGGACTCGAGGAGGTTGCAGAGTACTGTATCAAGGATACTGAGTTGCCTCATGCAATTTCAGAAAAGCTTTCACTGCTTCAAAATCTCATGGAGATGGCAAAGGCGTGTTGGGTCCCTTTGAGTTTTTTGAGTGAGCGCGGGCAGCAAATCAAGGTGTTTTCTCAGATGGCATACACGGCTCGCGAACTCGGATTTATGATTCCGACCCTGAGACGCCAAGAACCTGAAGCCGCTTCATACCAAGGGGCGACTGTACTAGAGGCTCAGACTGGAGCGTACTACGACCCTATCACGGCTCTTGATTTTGCATCCCTGTATCCATCAATCATGTGTGCTCACAACTTGTGTTACTCAACATATGTCATGGAAGAAAAGTATCTAGGAATTCCTGGCGTCACATACGAAAAGTTCGGAGCACATATCTTTGCAACTGAAAAGGACGGTAAACGAATTCCAAGTCTTTTGCCTGTCATTCTCGAGAGACTCAAAGTGCACAGGAAGGAAGCCAAGAAGATGATGGAGACATCGGGGCCAGATATGTACTCGGTGTACAATGGCAAGCAGTTGGCGTATAAGATTTCAATGAATTCAGTGTACGGGTTTACAGGTGCGGTCCAGAAAGGAATTCTTCCGCTCATGGCTATTGCGGAGACTGTGACTATGCGCGGACGCCAAATGATTGAGCAGAGTAAGAATTATGTCGAGGAACATTTTCCGGGTGCTAAGGTTCGGTATGGGGATACTGATTCGATCATGGTTCAATTTGATACGGGTGGACTCGCGGGTCAAGATGCAATTGAAAAGAGTTGGGAACTTGGCGAAAGGGCGTCACGGGAAATTTCTGCTCTGTTTAAATCACCGAATAAGCTGGAACTCGAAAAGGTGTATTGCCCTTATTTTTTGTATTCAAAAAAGAGGTATGCTGCAAAAATGTGGGTCTCGAAGAATGGAAAGGTTGTATTTGATAAGGTTGATGTCAAGGGACTGCAAGTTGTTCGACGCGATTCATGTAAGTTTGTGAGAGACACATGCTCATTACTTTTGAACACTATTCTGGAAACACCTGATCCAAGTAGCGCGTTCAAGCTCGCACAATCTGCAAAGGAGCGTTTGGTAACAGGTCAGGTTCCAATAGAAGAACTCATCCTTACGAAGAGTCTTGCGGGTTCGTACAAGGTTCCTATGCCCCATGTCGAAGTTGTCAAGAAGATGAGAGAGCGAAATCCCGGCTCTGAACCTCAATCAGGAAGTCGGGTTGAATTTGTCATTGTGAAAGCAAAGGGTGATCGATTATTTGAAAAGGCGGAGGATCCAGAATTTGTTCGCCAAAACCCAAAAGTTAAATTGGATTATCAATACTATTTTGAACATCAGCTCCAAAAGCCGGCAGAGGATCTTCTTGCACCTCTTATCGGTGATACGACTGGCGACCTTTTCAAAAAGACAAAGACTCGTAAGATTACAGACTTTTTCGTAAAGGGTTAAGGGTATGGAACTCAGAAACAGAAAAAATGCGCGCTCTCTTCACTGACCAGGAGTCAATCGAGATTGAGACGGGAGTTTTTATCCCGTATATCTTTGCACACATGTGGAAGGATAAGATGATTGTCATAGGTATCCGTGATGTTCTTGAGGATACATCTGTAGAATGGTTCAATCCGCGTCAAAAGGAACTTTTGGGTACGTGTGATGTAATCATGACTTCACGCGAGTATCTTGAGTATACGTGCAAGGTGTGTAGGAACAAGGGTGGAAGTAAGAAGTTGACTTTTCTTCCGTGGGTATCTCACTGTCGCGAAAGTGATATTAATGGTTTGTATAAATTGGATCAACGGTATAATTCCACCTCACCATTTTTTAAGAGGCATCCGATAATTGATCCATGTGGATGTAATCCTCTGTGGAATGGTATTCCGCAGGTTTGTTCCATGAAGGTGATTCAAAATCTCGCACCAAACTTTTTCAATCTTCCGTACAAGGATGATTCACAGTCGAATGTTGTATTTACACCTCTCCCAAGTTCTATTGGAAATCAGGGACCTATAACAAATAAGCAGTACCGTTATATTGTGGACTTGGAAAAGGCGAAGAAGGTTCGGCCAACTATGAACAATCTTCTTCTGCACAGGTTCACGACTGCACAAGCTTCGCAGTATATCCGATACCTTACGAATCTACATGGAGGCCCGAGCACTCTCCAATCTCTTATGAGGCGAATTGATCCAATGCATATTCAGACTCATGATCCTCTTGATGACACGGAGGATCTCATTACTGTACTCGAAGAGGCGATGACCATGGACGATTTCGAAATTCCAACAACAAACTACATCTAAAAACAAGTTTTGTGACCTGGTACAATGTTCACAACTTTATTAAAATATAAAAATGAAGTCTTACGATTTGCTCGTAATCAAAGGATGCGATGATCGGGCGGTTGACATCGTGCGTGAGTTCTTAAAGAGAGAGAATCCTCACCGGAAAGAGAAACAATGTGAGGCAAGGACGATAAAGGGCATGCAGTGCCTGAAGTGTGCGAAAGATGGTGAGGTGTTATGTGCCGTTCATCTCGGTCTTTCTGTTTATAACGAGATGCCAAAGACCCAGCGCCCGATTGAGAAGAAACGCGAAGAAGCGTCTGCTAGATGCTCTTTGTGTGGGGAGTGTTGTGACAATCTTTGTGGGATTGTAAAGATTGTCCAAGACGTATTTCATTTCAAGGGTCAAGGCGAAGGTTCGGTCAAGTGCCCGATTGAGAAGAAACCCGAAGAACTGTCAAAGGCCCAGCGCCCGATTGAGAAGAAACCTGAAGAACTGTCAAAGGCCCAGCGCCCGAGTGAGAAGAAACCCGAAGAACTGCCAAAGGCCCAGCGCCCGAGTGAGAAGAAACCAAAGGCCCAGTGCCCGATTGAGAAGAAACCTGAAGAATCGTCTGCTAGATGCTCTGTGTGTGGCAAGTATTGTGCCAATCTTTGTGGGCTTGTAAATCTTGTCCTTCGAAAAAAATATGGGGCGAACGTAATTTAAAAAAATGAAACCCTGTAGAAGAAAAGATGGAGTACGCAATCATTGGAACTCTACTTGGTGTGATGAACCCATTTCTCATTGTCCCTCCTAATTATGAGGGTATGGTGACTCGTTTTGGAACGATTCACCACAAGGAGGCTGGTCTCCGTGTGGTGATTCCGCTTATCGATTCTGTAACAGCCGTTTACAGTGGTTTTGATACTGATTTTGTTTCTGGTGCAACGTGTGTTTGTCAAGACAATGTTGTCGTTAAGTTTCCAAAGGTGTATGTTGATAATCAAATGAATTGCGGAAACTCGTCTCAGTGTTATATTGATTTGTACAAGACGTATTTTATTTCGGATTCAAAGGTCAAGGCGAAGAATCCTGACGACAAGACTGTTCCAGAGGATGGAACCATTTTCAAGCACCTTCCAGAGGCGCTATCACTTGCGTGTTCAAAGGTTAGGGCTGGAAAGTTGTACAAGAATTGGCATATTTTGTATCCTGATATTCTAGATATCCTCAAGAAGAAGGTTCCAAATGGAATTAGTGTACTTGCAGTTCGAACGGATCGTCCAATTATTCCCAGTGTTGAATGGCGAACGAGTATTGCTGGGACTATTTCTAGTTGGATGTACACTCAAATAATATCTTCGTGAAGAACAGAATGAGTTTAATCGATCTCACAGCTCTGTCACTCACTGAGATTATAGGTGATTTTGGATTCAAGGCGTTTGCACAGACTGGTGGTGCCATGAATTTTGGACAGGGTATGATTGGATATGTTGGTGTAATTTATTTTTTGATCAAGAGTTTCAAGGTGGGAAATGTCATTTATGTTAATGGCATGTGGGATGGTATATCAACGGTGCTAGAAACTATAGCTGCGTTTGTATTACTTGGAGATAGACTTAATACAAAAACGCAATGGATAGGATTGGTTGTATTGATTATAGGAATATTTATGGTGAGGATGGGAGGAATAGCTAAGTAGACGCATACTTTATAAACTTTCTTAGTGCTTTATTTGTGAATTTTGGAATTACGTGCCTCTTCATAAACTCAAAATCATTTTTGGTTCCGTAATTTAAAGGAACGCTGTATGGACTGTTTTCATTAATTTGTTTACGAGACATTACATTATTTCTAATATGAGTCATGAAATGTTGTCTAACAATACCCTTGTTATATCTTGCATTTGAAGGTGGATTAAGTTTTCTTTTTTGATTAGGGTGTCCTTTAATAGCAAGTTCAGCAAGACGTTTACCACCTGATGTAATAGGTGGCATTTAATATATTTCAATAAAATAAATATGGATCAGGCAGGAGGAAACAAAGGAGGAGGTAATGGAATGATGATGGCAATAATTGTACTAGTCCTATTACTATGTGGAGGTGCATCATTTTATTTCTTTTATTATCGGTACACGAATGCATGGACCGTTGTTAACAATGTGACGGTTGATTCTTCATTGACAACACCTGGATCAACCGCTGTATCATTGTACACGGCCCAGAAGACTGCATACAGTAATAACAACCCCGGGTTTTTTGTAACGGCTAACGGGACAAATACGTACGATGTATACTATTATCCATCTGGTAGTTCTCCAACAACTCCAGTATCATCAACTTCATCAAAATCATCATTTTATTTAAGGAAAGGAAGTTCGGCTTTACCCAGTACGGGAGGGGGTGGAGTGTCACCGGTCAGTACGGGAGGGGGTGGGGTGTCACCGGTCAGTACGGTCGGTTCAACTTCTTCAATGGGTGGGTCATCAGCGACGACGTCAAATCCATATGCTCAATTTGTGAATGTAAATATAACACCGACTTTAAATGATATTGCTGGCGGAGGTGGTAATATGACGACTAGGCAGTGTCAGGCAGCATGTGATGGAAACCCTTCATGTAATGCGTTTGTTATGGGTGGAACAGATGGTAAAACGTGTTATTTAAAAAGTGTTTCGGGGCCAACTGTTATTACAGGTGATATCAATACAGCCTATATCAGACCTCTTGCAGGAATGAAGTACGCATATATAAATCAACATGATATGAATGCAGGAAGCCATAATACTTCAGGGGGTCCAGCAACAACGGATCCTATAGCCGGTGCTTCTGCATGTGATGCTAATAGTGCGTGTCAGGGATTTGTTATAAACAATATGACAGCAGGTGGGGGTGATACATATCTTAAAACTGATACTGGATCATATTCATCAGGTACAAATCCACCAGATCCGAGATGGCCTTGGGTGTCAAATGCATTTGTAAAAGCGACAAACAATTTATTAAATCTTAACGCGCCATTTTATCTTCAACATGTACAATCTGGCAAATATGTTGCATATGATTCTGCGAATAAGTTGAGTGGGTGTGCAGATGCTGGTATGGCGGGATCATTTAATCTTGTTGCTTCTATGTCTAGTGCTACACCTATAACAGCTTCTTTAAATACTGGATTATATCACTGGGATTCTTCCGGTGTAGTTGCACTAAAAATAGGTACAAATCAATTTATAAGACACTGTGGTCAGTGGTTATTAACTACTACATCTTCTCCACAAAATGGAGATTATACATATGGGTGGAAATTTATACCAGTTCCGAATACAACTGATACATATATTACATATAGTTACTACAATAGTTGTGGAATAGAACTAGGAACAGATGCAGGGCAGCATTTACTTCTTGGTGGCCCATATACTCCGAATAATCAAGCAACTGGGGAAATACCTCTATCAACTACACAATGGAAAATAGTGTATCAATAAAACCGGAGACATGTGATCTAGGGCAAAACACCAAGACAGTATGGTGAAGATGGTGAATACATTTGTGCCGTGTGATGACGTGGAAAAATGTGCGAGAGAGTTGGATTGGAGGAGGTTGGGCAAACAGCGGGTGGAGGCATATCAGATATGGAGGGCGTTAAAGGGGTATACAAGGGGGTGGAGGAACCACCCGGCTGCGAGGGCGTGGGAGGGGCACGAGTGTGCGCTTGCGGTGTACTGCAACGCGATGATACGTGAATGGATCAATAGGGGCTACAGGAACAGGATGGAGTTTCTTCCGCATGGGGAGAGTCCGGAGTTTCCGTGGTGGTGGGGGTGGATGCCGGTACACATGTCTCATCGCGCTGCACTGAATAGAAAGTTGAGTTCGTATTACAAGTATGAGGTGGGGGAGTACGCAGATTGGGGCTATGTGTGGCCTTCTGAGGTGTCACCGGAATTAAGGTGCATACCGGATCCGTCTCCAGAGTCTTTAAAAATAAAGTTGTGTGAACGGGGGTTTGAAAAAAAACCGAAGGAGGGCATCAGTTTAAAAGCGAGCGGCACTACCAAGAGAGAGATGGCTTCGTACGGGCGCCAGTTCGAGC